>MDSV01226599.1_pt1 | contig 14485 bp, 14 predicted proteins | sample 810851 | NCBI WGS metagenome assembly MDSV01 (sample SAMN05326640, study PRJNA326480) | marine metagenome | isolation source: seawater | place: Atlantic Ocean: North East | collected 2012 | reverse complement strand
TAATTGCAAGTGATGCTTATCATCGTGAAAATTGGAAAACTAGAGAAAGAAGAAATTTCCAAAAATTATTTTAATATAATGGCAAAAACAAGAATAGCTCTAATACAGATGAAAATGTCATCTGATCATAAAAAGAACATGAGTTCTGCTATAAAAAAAATTAAAGAAGCATGTAAAAAAAAAGCAAAGGTTGTGTGTTTACCAGAATTATTTTTATCAAATTATTTTTGTCAGCAAGAAAAGCATTCTAATTTTAATCTTGCTGAAAAAATTCCTGGAAAAACAACTAATACTTTCTGTTCATTAGCTAAAGAACTTAAAATAATAATAATTGTACCTATTTTTGAAAAAAAAACATCAGGTATTTATCATAATAGTCTTGTACTAATAAATGAAAAAGGGAAGTTGATTGGAAAATATAGAAAAATGCATATTCCAGATGATCCGCAATATTATGAAAAATTCTATTTTACACCTGGTGATCTTGGATTTAAATCTTTCAAAACTAATCAGGGTAATCTTGGCACTTTAATTTGTTGGGATCAATGGTTTCCTGAAGCAGCTAGACTTACATCATTACAGGGTGCAGAAATACTTTTTTATCCTACAGCTATAGGTTGGCATCCAAAAGAAAAAAAGAGGTATGGGAAATCCCAGCTCAATTCATGGATATCAGTACAAAGATCGCATGCAATTGCAAATGGCGTTTATGTTGCTGCAGTCAATAGAGTTGGTGTTGAAAAACAAGGTTCTAAAAAATTAGAATTCTGGGGAAATACAATTGTTTTTGATCCAAGTGGAAATATAATTGCTGAAGCTAAACTTGGAGAAAAAACTGTAATTTGCGATATAGATTTTAACAAAGTTGAGAATGTGAGACGTCATTGGCCTTTTTTTAGAGATAGAAGGATCGACTATTACAAAGGTATATTAAATAACCCTAAGGATGTCTAAAATTCCGTATAAAGGCATATTTAGGATGCCAGCTGAGTGGGAGCCTCAAAAATCTACATGGATAGCATGGCCACATAATAAGGGTGATTGGCCAGGTAAATTTGACCAAATACCATTTGTGTTTGGGAAAATAATAAGTGAATTATCAAGAGTACAGTTAGTTAATATTTTAATTAAAGATAAATTTGAGAAAAATAAAGCAACTTTCTTTTTAAGAATCCTTGAAACCAAATTCACTAATATTAGTTTTATTATTTGTAAAACTGATAGGGCTTGGACTAGGGACTTTTTACCAATATTCATAAAAGATAATAAAGATAGGAAATTTCTCACAAACTGGAAATTTAATGCTTGGGCAAAATACAAAAATTTTAAAAAGGATAATAAAGCATATATAAAAGTAAGAAAATTCACTAAAACACATTTAATAAATCCAAAATATAAAGATAAAGAAATTGTTTTGGAAGGTGGATCAATTGATGTTAATGGTAGTGGTTATCTTTTAACTACAAAACAATGTTTGCTTAGTAAAGTTCAACAAAGAAATAAAGGTCTTATTGAGTCAGACTATTATCGTATATTTAATAAATATTTAGGGGTTAAAAAAATTATTTGGCTAAATAAAGGAATTTATGGTGATGATACGCATGGGCATATTGATGATATTGCCAGGTTTGTTGAAAAAAATAAAATATTCATTGCTAAGGAAAATAATAAAAAAGACAAAAACTTTAAGAATTTAGACGAAAACATTCAAATAATTAAAAAATTTAAAAATCAGGAAAATAAAAAAATTAAGATTATTTATTTACCTATGCCAAAACCAAAATTTATCAAAGGTGTAAGGGTGCCTGCAAGTTATCTGAATTTTTATATTGCAAATAAAATTGTTTTAGTTCCAATTTTCAATGATCCAAAGGATAAAGTTGTTTTAAAGATATTCAAAAAGCATTTTATAAATAGAAAGATTATTCCCATTGATTGTTCAGTGCTTGTGTGGGGATTTGGAACAATTCATTGTTTAACACAACAACAACCTAGATAGCTAATTTCAAACAAAATCTTTGTTACTCCAAGAAATTTCAACTAATGCACCACCTTCATGTGATTTCAAGAATTCTATGTTGGCTTTTTTTCTTTCTAATAAAGTTTTTCCGATGAATGTTCCTAATCCTAAACCTGCTTTTGATCTAAGTTTTTTTGATTTGGTAGAAATGTAAGGTTCCCCTATAATTTTATAGATGTCATCTGGAAAACCTGGGCCATCATCAGAAATCTGTATGGTTGTTGCTTGATCACTTTCGACCAAATTAATGGTTACATTTTTTTTTGAAAATTTTACAGCATTTCCAACAAAATTACGTATTCCATATGTTAATTCTGGAGATCTTTGTATAGGAATCTTGTTTTTTGCGTTTTCAAAATTTAAATTCAATTTCTTCTCGGTTATCTCCTCAAAAGACCTCGATATTTCAAAAAGTAAATCCTGCATAGTAATATTTTTTATGTATTCATCATCTACTATTTTGTTTTGAGATATTCTTTTGAGTATTTCCCCACATTTTTTAGCTTGTTCTAAAATAGTGTCTACATCTTCCTCCAATTCCTTATTATTATTAATATCTTTTTTAAGTTCTTTGGCAATTACAGTAATAGTTGATAGCGGCGTTCCTAATGAGTGTGCTGCTGCAGCCGCTTGGTGACCAATTGACTCTAGCTCTTGTTCTTTGGCGAGTATAAGTTCTAATCTATTTAAAGCATTACCTCTTTTTCTGGCTTCATAACCAAAACGAAACCCAAAATAATTTAAAAAAGTTAGAGCTATAACCAAAGCTGAGGGTATTGAATAAATATAATAAACTGGAACGTGAAAATGTAAATTTCCCTCGCTAGGTAAAGGTAAATAATTAAAAGTTAAAAGTATTAGTGAAAGAATGGTTATAATTGATAAAAAAATAGTGCTTGATAAATTTAATAACGTAGAACTTATTAATGCTGGTACTATAAGAAATATTACGAACGGATTAGTAACACCACCAGTCAAGTATATTAAAACAGCCAATTGAATAATATCGTAAAATAAAAGAATCGTTGACTCAATATTGCTTAATTGATTTTTTTTAAAATTAAATTGTATAAATATATTTGTAAGACCGCCACAAAAGATTGTTATAGAACAAAAAATTAGAGGTAATTCAAAACCAATAAAAAAGTGAACAAAGTAAACAGTTAAAAGTTGACCAATAAGAGCTATCCATCTTAAAATAACTACTGTCTTCTTTTCTAAACGTAAGTCCTCCTCAAATTTAAGAAGATCAGATAGTTTCATATAGTTTATATATCTAAGTTTTCTACTTCCAGGGCCTTTTCAGTAATGAAATCTTTTCGTGGAGCTACTTCGTCGCCCATAAGTATTTTAATTATATTTTGATCTTCTTTGGATTTTTCCTTGCTACCTTTTGAATACTCAATTTTTAACAACGTTCTATTTTCAGGATTTAAAGTCGTTTGCCAAAGTTCTTCTGGGTTCATTTCTCCTAATCCTTTGAATCTTTGAATATTTAATTTTTGCTTTTCTTCACTTAAAAATTTTTCAATATCAGATTTTTTCAATTTTTTTACTCCATTTTCTGATGACTTTAGAATATATTTTTCTAAATCTTTTTCATTTTTTATGTACGTACTTTTTGATCCTCTCGTTACCTTGAACAAAGGCGGTTGAGCTAAATATAAATGGCCTTTCTCTATCAATTCATTGAATGGTTTGTTATTAAAAAAAGTTAGTAACAAAGTTCTTATATGTGAACCATCGACATCCGCATCTGTCATTATAATGATTTTTTCATATCTTAAATTTTCAATATCAAAGTCTTTTGAGCCAGTTCCAAGAGCATTTATGAGAGTAACAATTTCATTTGACGACATCATCTTAGATAAAGCTTTTGTTTCATATGCGCCATTAGCACCATTAACTTTTTTTGTTTCATTTACATATGTATTCAAAATTTTTCCCCTCAAAGGCAAAACTGCTTGAAACTCTCTTTTTCTACCTTGTTTTGCTGACCCTCCTGCTGAGTCCCCCTCAACAATGAAGAGTTCAGTACCTTCCATTGAGGAAATTTGACAATCTGCTAATTTGCCAGGCAAACCAGATAATTCTAATGTTCCTTTTCTTCTAACGCTATCTCTTGCTTTTCTTGCAAGATCTCGGGCTAAAGCAGCTTGTAAAACTTTGTCTAAAACAGATTTAATAATTGATGGATTTTGATCAAACCATACAGCAATTTTTTCTGCCACAATAGACTCCACAATATTTCTAATCTCTGAAGAAACTAGCTTGTCTTTTGTTTGGGATGAAAATTTAGGATCAGGCATTTTAATTGATAAAATTGCAGTGAGTCCTTCTTTTATGTCTTCACCGCCAATTGTAACCTTATTTTTTTTTGTAAGATTTTTTTCAGTTGCATATTTATTAATTATTCTTGTTAATGAACTTCTAAAACCCAATAAATGGGTACCTCCGTCTTTTTGGTGAATATTATTGGTAAACGCTAAAACTTCCTCAGAATAACCTGCGTTCCATTGTAATGAGCACTCTACTGTCACATTATTTTTTTGTCCCTGTAAATAAAGAGGTTTTTTAAAAACTGCTTTTTCATTTTTATTAATTAAAATTGACTTTTTTTGGTCTAAAAATGTAACGAACTCGCTTATACCTCCTTCATATTTATTTTCGTAAGTTTTTATTTTAGTATGAGTTTCATCGATCAAATCAATTTTTAAACCTTTGTTTAAAAAAGCTAACTCTCTAATTTTTTTTTGTAATGTACCAGCACTAAATTTTATTGATGAAAAAGTTTCTTTTGATGGTAAAAAATTTATTTTTGTTCCAGATTTTTTAGTTTTATTTGTAAATTTAATTGGTTTTTTTGTTTTTCCGTTCTCAAAAGAAATAAAATATTCCTTTTGATCTCTATAAATTATTAGATCTAATTTTTCAGATAGAGCATTTACAACAGAAACTCCAACACCGTGTAAGCCACCAGATACTTTATAAGAATTTTGATCAAATTTACCTCCCGCATGAAGTTGGGTCATTATTACTTCTGCAGCAGATTTTTTTTCTCCTTTGTGAATATCAACTGGAATACCTCTTCCATCATCTTCTACTGTCACTGAGTTGTCTTTATGCATAGTTACTTTAATATTTTTACAAAAACCAACTATTGCCTCGTCAATAGAATTATCTAAAACCTCAAAAACCATGTGATGTAAACCTGAACCATCATCTGTATCACCGATGTACATACCAGGTCTTTTTCGAACTGCATCTAATCCCTTAAGAACTTTAATAGAATCTGCCTGATAACTTTTATTAGAGCTGTTGTTTGCGTTATTTTTCATTTAAAAAGGAATTTAAATATATCATTTTTTATTGATTATATAAAACGTCCCTATATAAAGAGATTGAATTAGCATTGACTGATAAGGATAATATGAGAGAAAATATTTTTTAATCCTTAAATCACGAAATTTCATATTTTCATTGGCATAATAACAAAATAACTATTTTTATCAGAATTATCTTGAATTAATACGGGAGAGACAGAATCATTAAGATTCATTATTAATTTGTCGTCTTGAATTTCTGAAGCGATATCAAGTAAATACCTTGAATTAAATCCAACCGTTAATTCCTCTGAATTATAATCACCTTTTAAATTTTCCTTACCTTCTCCAGAGGATGAGCTGTTAACAAATAATTGAATTTGATCTTTTTTTAGTGCAATTTTGACACCTTCTTTTCGATCTATCGAAACGGTTATAACTCTTTCAACCGAATGGATAAATTCTTTTGTAGCTACTTTAAGTACCTTGTTGTTATTTTGAGGAACAACTTTTTTATAATCTGGAAACTTTCCATCAATAACTTTCGTTATTATTTTTGTTTTACCAAGTTCAAATTGTATTTTAAATTCACTAGAACTGAGTTTTACATCACCTTGTGTCTCTTGAAGTAAATTACAGAGTTGAAAGACTGCTTTTTTTGGTAATATAAATGACTTAAAATTATTAACCTTATCAAGTGGAATGCTACTCGAAGAAAGTCTATGACTGTCAGTAGAAACTCCAGTTAGATAAGACATTTTATCAGTTTCTGTTAAATGAATATAAATTCCATTTAAATAATGTCTTGTTTCATCGTTAGACATTGATATTTTGGTTTTATTCAACAAAGTTAAAAATTTATTACTATTGAGAGATATGCCCCCAACATCAAAAGACTCATTAAAATTTGGGAAATTGTCTACCGGCAAACATAGTAAATTAAATTTTGAGTTATCTGCAGATATATTTAATTTGTTTTCAGTTTGTAAAGAAAATTTGATATCAGAATTTGATGGTAATTTCCTTAAAATATCATATAAAACAGTTGCAGAAGTAGTGGTACTTCCCTCTTTTTCAACTTTGAAGTCAGAAATTTCATCAAAAAATATTAGATCAAGATCAGTTGCAACTATGTTAAGTTTGTCTTTTTTTATTTCAAGAAGAACATTAGATAAAATTGGTAGAGTATTTTTTCTTTCAATTACATTATGTGCTATTGATAGTGACTTAAGTAAAACGTCACGTTTTATTAAAAATTGCATTTTAATCGCTCAGGATTATTGATGTTATTTCATCAATATTTTTCTTCATTAAACTATTTTCTTGAGATAACTTTTCAATAGTTTTTACAGCATGAATTACTGTAGTATGGTCTCTATTAGCAAATTTTCTTCCTATTTCTGGTAAAGATCTGGTAGTTAATTTTTTAGCCAAATACATCGCAATTTGTCTTGGTCTAGCAAGAGGTCTTGATCTTCTTTGAGAGAGCATTTCTTGTAAATTTATACTAAAAAAATTTGAGGTAACGTTTTGTATTTTATCAATGCTGATTACTTTATTGTTATTATGAACATCCTTAAGTATGATTTTACAATCATTAACGTTTAGAGGCTTTTTGTTCATCTTACTGAATGCAACAACGCGGTTAAAAATACCAATTAATTCTCTTATGTTTAAATTTGGCTCTTTAGCCATATAGTCTATTATTTCTTCACTTAAATTTGGATATTCATGGAACGAGTTTTGAAACTCTGTGATTTTCTTTTTCAAAATATTTAATTTAAGATCGTAATCTGGCACACCAATATCAACTACCAAACCTCCTGATAATCTTGATTTTATTCTATCTTGAACCCTATCTAATCTATTAGGAGGACGATCAGAAGATATAATTATTTGTGCGCTTTTATCGAACAAGCTGTTAAAAGTATGAAAAAACTCTTCCTGCAAACCTTCTTTACCCCTTATAAACTGAATATCATCGATTATAAATACATTAGCCTTCCTGAAAAAATCTTTGAAACTTACCATTTCGTTTTTTTTGATTGATTTTATAAATTGATACATAAATCTTTCTGCAGAAATAAACATTACATTTGAACTATCTTTCAATTGAAGACCAATAGCATTGATTAAGTGGGTTTTTCCTAATCCAACACCACCATAAATAAATAAAGGGTTATATCTTGAAAGTTGGGAAGTTATTTTTTTTGCCGATAAAAAAGCGACATTATTACTTTTGCCTATAATAAAATTTTCAAAACTTAAATTTGGGTTTAACCTGTTGTAGTTTAGCACCCCATCTTTTATGTCTGTTATTTTACTTAAATCAGATTTAACAAATGATTGTTTATTGCTTAATTTTTCACCCTCAATCTTAAATTCTATTCTATTTAAGCTTAATTTGTGCTTTTGTAACTCGCTAAGAATTTTGTCAGCATATCTTGAAGTAATCCAGTCTCTAAAGAACCTTGTCTGAACCCCCAATATAACATAATGGTTATATTCCTTAATTAAAGAAATGTTTCTTAACCAACTTGAGTATATTTCAGAACCAAAAGCTTTTTCAAAACCTTCTTGGACAAGAGCCCATTTTAAAATATTTTCTTCTGAGACTGAATTTTTTTCGATTTTAAAAGATTTTTCCATAACAAAAAGAATTTTATTTTTATTCAAAAAAAAATTTTAATTCAACTTTTTTTTCTTTAAATAAAAAAAAATTTCAGATGAAGTTGTATGATAATCGTTCAAGATGAAATTAAAAAAAATTAGATTAAAATAATCGTGTAAGTCGAAATCAAAAAAAATCAATTCAACCTCAAATGAAAATTAACTACATCTAGTTTTTAAAAGTAATTTCTCTCAATAAAGACAAAAGAAAATTAACAACTTTAAATTGATTACAACTATTTATTGATTTTTTTTATTTTTTTTGAAATTCGTGCAATTTTTCTAGAGGCATTTTCTTTTTTTACAACCCCAGTTTTAGCAATTTTCATTAGTTCTGATTGAAATTTAGGATAAAATTTCTTTATTGCTTGAGCATCTTTTTTTTCGATAAGTTTAGTCATTTTTTTAATTGCTAACTTAAAACGGCTTTTTCTCAGCTTGTTTACCAAGGATTGCCTTTTCACTCTTTTAACTCTTCGTATTGCAGATACAGTATTGGGCATCAATGGGAGATATATATCTTTGATATATTTAGGTCAACATCTAACTACCTCTGACATTTTGAACAATAAAATGTTGAACGATTAGATATATATATTTTTTTTATTTTTCCTTTACATTTGGATTTTCTACATAACTGTCCCTCTCTATTGTAAGCCATAAACTCATGCTGAAAATTACCTGTTTTTCCTGAAATTCCTTGGAAATCTCTTATACTCGAACCCCCAAATTTTATTGCTTTTAATAATACTGCTTTAGTATTTTTTACAATATTTTGATTTTCTATAGCTTTTAAAGATTGTGAGACTTTTCTAGGATTAATTGAACTTAAATGTAGAATCTCGTTAGAGTAAATATTTCCAATTCCAGATATAATTTTTTGGTCCAATAAAAGATTTTTTACATTTTTTTTTTTATTACGAGTCTTTAAATTTAAATAATTACTATTAAATTCTTTGTTTAGTGGTTCAGGACCTAAGTTTATAAGATGCTTGTTTTTACCAATCAGACTAGTTGTCACTAATTTTATAAAACCGAACTTTCTTATATCATTATAAATCATTTTTTTTGATTTATTAAATTCAATTTCTATATGGTTGTGTTTTTTTTTTATTTCATTTTGATAATAGAAGTTTGGATTAAAGGTTTTATTTGAATAGTTATTTAAAATAACAATCTTTCCAGTCATTCCTAGATGGATTAATATGGTATTACCATTTTCAAGACCCAGAAGTAAAAATTTTGATCTTCGCTTGATAAATATTATTCTTCTGTTTTTAATACATTTGGGTAAATTTTTATCAATTTTATACCTTAAATTCTTATTAAAAATGGTTACTTTTTTTATTTTAAGCCCTTTTATAAATGATTGTAGTGATCTTCTAACAACTTCAACTTCTGGTAATTCTGGCATATAACTTTATTAAAAATGAAAAATATTAATCTTTTGAAAAAAAATAATGTAACAAAAGTTTTCAATGAAGTCTTCAGTAAATATGACCTTATGAACGACATGATGTCATTTGGTACACATCGAATATGGAAAAGTAAATTGCTAGATTGGATGAAACCTGGAAAACAAGATCATATGGTAGATGTAGCATCAGGTACTGGGGACATAGCAAAAGCTTTTTTAAAAAGTACTAACTTTTCAGGAATAGTTAAATGTGTTGAGCCTAATAAAAATATGCTTGAAAAAGGAAAAAAAAAAATTAAAAAATTATAGTAATATAAAATGGTTTTGTTCATCAGCAGAAAAGTTACCTTTTAAAGATGAGACTTTTGATATTTATGTAGTGAGTTTTGGTTTGAGAAATTTTTCAAATGTGAATCTTGCTTTAAAGGAAAGTAAAAGAGTTTTAAAATCAGGTGGAAGATTTTTGTGCTTAGAATTCTCAAAAGTAAATAATGAGATATTAGCAAAAATTTACAAAAGATATTCAAAGTTAATTCCTTATATTGGCAGGTATATTGTTGGTAAATCAGAACCCTATGAATATTTAATAAACAGTATAGAAGATTTTTATAATCAGGAACAATTGTTAAATTTATTAAAACAAAATGGTTTCCAAAACACAGAATATAGAAATTTATCTGGTGGTATTGCTGCAATTCATTCGGGCTGGAAAATATAAAAATGTTCAAAAAAATTTATAATTTAATAAAAATTTTAAGAAAGTTATCTATTTCCGGAGCTATAGAGACTTTAAATCAATTAAAGCCTGTGCCTACAAGTTTGAAGTTTTTATTTTATTTGTTTTCATTAGGATCAAGTAAAAAAGTTAAAAATTTGAACAAATCACCAGGTGAGAAATTATGTCAATCTTTAGAAGAAATGGGTACAACATTTATAAAATTGGGTCAATTTTTAGCTACAAGACCAGATATAATTGGTGAAAAAATTGCAAATGATTTAGAAAAATTACAGGATAAATTACCTGCTTTTGGCATTGAAAATGCAAGAACAATAATAGAAAAGGAAATTGGATCAAAACCTTATAAAAATATTTTATATTTAAGCGAACCTATTGCGGCAGCCTCGATTGCACAAGTGCACTTTGCGAAAATAAAAATCGATGGTCAAGAAAAAAATCTGGCAATTAAGATTCTTAGACCAAATATACATGCTCTTGTAAACGAAGAACTTGACGCTCTAATGTTTCTTGCTTTTTTAATTGAAAGTTTTTTCAAAAACACAAAAAGATTAAAATTAGTTGAAGTTATTAATCTCTTGAAACAAATTACAAATGTTGAAATGGACTTAAGATTTGAGGCTGCAGCAGCAGGTGAGCTTAGAGAAAATACAATAAATGATAAGGGTATTAAAGTTCCAAAAATTTATTGGAACTTTACTTCTAAGAGAATTTTAACTTTAGATAAAATAGAAGGTGTTTCAATAAGAGAAGTTGAAAAAATAAGAAAATTGAATATTGATCTTAGGAAAATTTCTGTAAATCTAATTCAGTTATTTTTAAAACAAGCTGTGAGGGATGGATTCTTTCATGCAGACATGCATCAAGGAAATCTTTTCGTTGATAAAGAGGGAAATATAATACCTGTAGACTTTGGTATTATGGGAAGATTAGATAAGAATAATAAGAAATACTTAGCTGAAATTCTTTATGGTTTTATAGAAAGAGATTATGTGAAAGTAGCTGAAATGCATTTTTTGGCAGGACTTGTTCCGCCAAATACCTCAAAAGATGATTTTGCTCAAGCTCTAAGGTCTATCGGTGAGCCAATTTTCGGTCAATCAATTAAAGATATTTCTGGTGGAAACTTGCTTGGGCAATTATTTGAAATTACTGAAAAATTTAATATGCAGACACAGACACAATTATTATTACTTCAAAAAACAATGGTCGTAGTCGAAGGTGTAGCAAGAAAGTTAGATCCGGATACAAATATTTGGGAAGTCTCAAGACCTGTTTTAGAAAATTGGATTAAAAGTATAAAAGGGCCGGAGTCTGCATTAAATAAAACAATAGAATTATCTAAAGATCTTTTAGAAAGAATTCCAGATCTACCAAAAGTTATGGATAACGCTAATACTACACTTCAAATGATCGCAGAGGGAAAATTAAACTTAAATGATTTAAAAGGAAAAAATTTTGAAGTTGAAGAATTAAAACTTAAGAATTTAAGAAATAATATGGTTATAATTTTTTTAGGTATTGTAATAGGGGTATTTATAGTATTTTAATTAATTATGAATTTAAAAAATAAAAAAATATTACTTGTTATAGGAGGTGGAATATCTGCTTATAAATCTTTAGATTTAATAAGACTATTACAAAGAAAAGGATGCTCGGTAAAAGTTATTTTAACAAAAACCGGAAAAAATTTTGTTACATCTCTATCAATTTCATCTCTATCAAAAAACAGAGTTTTTGAAGACACATTTGATGAGAAAAAAACAGGTAAGATGGATCATATTTCCCTTTCAAGATGGGCAGACGCTATTTTAGTTTTGCCTGCTACAGCAAATTTCATGTCAAAACTTTCCAGAGGATCTGCTGACGATTTGGCTACAACAGTAATTCTTGCAGCAGATAAAGAGACTTTTCTTATTCCTGCAATGAATGTAAGAATGTGGGAACACAAAGCTACCCAAAAGAATTTGAATACATTATTTAGTTTTGGGTACAAATTTATTGGTCCAGTTGACGGTGAAATGGCATGTGGTGAATATGGTAAAGGTAAAATGTCTAGCCCAAGGCAAGTAATTTCATATTTGGAAAAATTTTTTAAAAAAAGAAATTTTCTTAAAAGAAAAAATATTCGAGCAATTATAACTACTGGTCCTACGCGAGAATATATCGATCCTGTAAGATATATCTCAAATGAGTCTAGCGGTAAACAGGGTTATGAAATAGCTTTAGAACTATCTAGGTTAGGAATTAAAACTACTTTAGTATCTGGACCCACAAATATTATTTACTCGAAGGAAATTAAAGTAAAAAAAATTACCACTGGAAAACAAATGTTTGGTGAAATAAAAAAAATATTACCTACCGATATTGTTGTTTGTACGGCAGCTGTTTCAGATTTTAAACCTATTATAGAAAATAAACAAAAACTGAAAAAGAAAACAAATTTTGATAAAATCCAATTAGAAAAAAACCCTGACATATTAGAATATCTAGGTAAAAATAATAAGTATAAACCAAAGATTTTAGTCGGCTTTTCTGCAGAAACTGAAAATGTAATAGAAAACTCGTTAGAAAAAATGCGAGAAAAACATTGTGATATTATTGTTGCAAATGACGTATCTAAAAAGGAAACAGGTTTTAACGTAGATTTAAATGAAGTAGTCATCATAGATAAAAATGGTGATACACAAAGTATTAAAAAGAGTTCAAAAAAATTTATAGCTTCCATATTGGCTAGAAAAATAATTGACTCTTTTTTAGATATTAATAAAAGATTAAATTAATAATGGAATTGAATACCTCTGAGCTCAAAAAATACTCTCGTCAATTAATTTTAAAGAATATTGGCGTATCTGGACAAAAAAAAATTTTTAATTCAAAAATTTTAGTTATAGGAGCTGGTGGATTAGGATGTCCTTTGATGCTTTATTTGGCATATTCAGGAGTCGGTAATATAGGTATTGTTGATAATGACAAAATTGAAATTTCAAATTTAAGCAGACAAGTTCTATTCACTAAAAGTGATTTGGGAAAATCAAAAGTTTCGGTATCTAAAAAATTTATTAAAAAAATTAATAAAAAAATTTTTGTTAAAATTTATTTAGAAAGAGTTAATAAAGAAAATATTCATGAAATTGCAAAGAACTATGATTATATTTGTGATGGAACAGATAATTTTAAATCAAGGTTATTAATTAACGATTACTGCATTAAGTATAAAAAAGTTTTAATTTCTTCAGCAATTAGTAAATATGATGGTCAAATTTTCAATTTTGATTTCAGAAAAGACGGACCGTGTTTGAGATGCTTTATGCCAAACTTGCCTACTGGGGAGCAAAATTGTGAAAGTGAGGGTATAATGTCAACTCTAGCTGGTATTGCAGGTTCGTTGCAAGCTAATGAGGTAATTAAATCTATTTTAAATATTGGCAAGCCTTTAAAAGAAGAAATTATGATATTTAATTCTCTTGATTTAAGCTTTAGAAAAGTGAGATTAAAAAAAAATTCGAGTTGTAAAAATCATTTTCATGTTTTGGATAAGTAGAATCTTAATTTTTTACGTTGTTATTTTCGTGAGTCACTATTGTTTTGCCGAAGAAAATTATTATCTGACATTAAGAAATGATAAAGTTAATTTGAGACAAGGTCCTTCTCTAAATTATCCAATTAAATTGGTTTATAAAAAAAAATTTTTACCAATTTTAATTCAGGATAAATTTGAAAATTTTAGAAAGGTTTTAGATCATGAAAAAAATTCTGGTTGGATACATGTCTCTCAACTATCTAAAAAAAAAGCAGCATTAAATATTTTTGACAAATCAATAATATTTCAAAAACCCTCAATATATTCAAAACCTTTAGCAAAAATGGAGATAGGTAGATTGTGTTTAATTAAAAAATGTAAAGATAATTGGTGTAAAGTAAAAACAGGGGATTTTTCAGGCTGGACAGAGAAACAAAACTTAAAAGGAAGATTTTAATTTTTGGAACTTTTCATTATTTTTGATGCCCAAAACTTATCTAAAAGAAAATACCATACTGAGTTTGCTAATGGCTCAACAATTGCATCTGTTAATGCTATGTAGAAAGTTACATCTGCAACCAACATTAATACAGTAATTGCAATTACAAAATGACCAATTGTGTAAACAATTGTTCTTAATATAGATCCTTTATTTGAAGCATAGACTTTTTTTGAAGCGTTAAATATTCCTGATGTAAACTCTGTCATTTTAATTTAATTTTTTTTGATCTTGCCTATCTGCATTCATAATTTTTGTCCAGATTTTAACAAAATCTTCTATAAATTTTTCCTTGTT
>MDSV01089508.1_pt1 | contig 14486 bp, 13 predicted proteins | sample 810851 | NCBI WGS metagenome assembly MDSV01 (sample SAMN05326640, study PRJNA326480) | marine metagenome | isolation source: seawater | place: Atlantic Ocean: North East | collected 2012 | reverse complement strand
ATAGAAGAGGCTGACATCTCCATTGAAGGTCAGTCTGGGGAATAAAAATCTTGACATTTGATATGGGTTGCATTATAATGTAGCCTCATGATTTACTCGTTAGAATTAGAAAAGCAATTACTCGCAGGGTTAATAAAACATCCCGAAATATACGTAGAAATCTCTCCTTTCATAAGTGAAGATGATTTTTTTGATCAAGCAACATCTGTTAATAAAACTATTTTTTGTGTGCTTAAAAATGCAATAGAAAATACAGAAAAAGTTGACCATGTAACATTAACAGAGAGGATTACCTCATTAAACTTAACATTTCCTGACAATATTAACATTGGTCAATATGTACAAGCTCTTGACTTAAGGAAGTCTCCAAAAGAAACAGTCATTACTACAGCTAAAGATCTCAAGAAATATACAATCAGGAGAGAACTTAGCTTAACTGCATCAGAAGTTCAAAAGATGCTGAAGAGTGCATCGTCTAATGGTGACTTCTTAGATTTAATTAATTCGGCAGACAATCTTTGGAATGAAAATATTAATATTTATGACAGTGCCTCAAACATGCCTGAAAATCTTTTTGATGGTATGGAGGAAATGGTCGAAGATAGAGGAAACAATCCGATTGATGAGTTTGGTATCACTGGCCCTCACAATAGACTTCATCAACTTTATGGATCCCTTCTCAGGGGTGGAAACATCACTACAGTTACAGCTAGATCTGGAGTTGGAAAAACACAGTTTACCATTGACTTTTGTATAGAGTCCTCAAAACTCAATGGGGATATACCTGTTCTACATTTAGACAATGGAGAAATGAGCAAAGAAGAGCTTCTCCATAGGCTTTGTGCAAGAGAGTCTGGAGTTCCTCTCCATCTAATCGAAACTGGTAAGTGGAGAAGAGCCAGCAAGCCTATCATTGATAAGGTTAGGTCTGTGTGGCCAAAGATTGCATCGTATAAATTCTTTTACTACAATGTTGCGGGAATGAATGTAGATCAAATGATTAACCTTGTAAAAAGATTTTACTATAGCAGGGTTGGTCGTGGCAACCCCATGATTCTTAACTTTGATTACATAAAAACTACATCAGAAAACCTCAACAACAAGCAAGAATGGCAGGTCGTAGGAGAGATGGTTGATAAATTCAAAAGGTTAGTTCAAAAGGATATAGTATTCAATAATGAACCTCAAATTGCTATGATGACCAGTGTTCAAAGTAATAGGGCTGGAATAACTCAAAATAGACATGCCTCAGCAATAGTGGAAGATGAAAGCATAGTTTCCCTGTCAGATAGGATCACTCAATTTAGTTCTCACTTATTTAGTTTAAGGCAAAGGTCTACCGATGAAATTGCAGAGCATCCAGATTTTGGCACTCATAAACTGGTTTGCTTAAAGCATAGGCATTTAGGTTCGGAATACCTAAGAGCACTTCAACCAGTAAGATTAGATGATGGTAGCCTGTCCAAGAATGCATTGTTTTTAAATTTCGAAAATTTTCATATTACCGAAGTTGGCGATCTTCAAGACTTAGTAGATGGAATGTCTACAGATGCCGACCTTGATTCTAATGATGAGATTGATCAAGTCCCAAATATATAATGGAATCCTCGAAGATAAAAACTATTCTAGATAGCCTTGGCTATAAGTTAAATGATAAAGGCTCTTATTGGCAGTGCTCGGCTTTGTACAGAAATGGAGACAATGAAACTGCTATTCAGATATACAAGGATAGCGGAGCTTGGAAAGATTATGTTAAAGATACTCCTTTCATGCCGTTTAAACAGCTCTTAATTCTTAGTCTTGGAACGAATGACCCAAAGGAATTATCTAAATACCTTAACAAAGATGATATAACATTTCTTTCTGAGAGGGCAGCCTCTTCAGATCAAAAAATTGAAATGGATGAAGTGTATCCAGAAAACTATCTCTCTAAACTATTGCCTCATTATAAATTTTATAATGATAGGGGTGTTGGTGACTCTACTTTAAAGTTATTAAAAGGTGGCCTTGCAACACAGGGAAAAATGTATCAAAGATTTGTTTTTCCAATTTACAATGAACATGGACAAATAATTGGATTCTCTGGAAGGGATATGATTTCAGGCCCCAATCGCCCCAAATGGAAACACATTGGGAAGAAGGCTAATTGGGTCTATCCTGCATATGTTACTAATAAATCTGGCGGAAAAATGTTAGACTTATTCTCTAAGGAGTTTATAATAATTGTAGAGAGTATAGGTGATTGCCTTAATCTTATAGAGAATGGATTTAATAATGTAGCGGTGTCTTTTGGCCTTGATATATCTTCTAAATTATCTTGCTGGATTATTGAGTTTGGCTTCAAGGGGGTTTGCATATCCTTCAACAATGATAACTCAACTGATGACAATAGGGGCTTGCAGGCTTCAATAAAAAATTATCTTAAATTATTAAATTATTTTGATAAAGATATGATAAAAATATGCCTACCAACCAAGAATGATTTTGGCGATATGTCTACAGAAGATTTTATTAATTGGAAATCAAAGCTAGATTCAGCTCAAGACATTGATCAATCTCCGTTTGTATTAAAACAAGCTAGAAAGATGTATAAAAAGAATCAAATTTCAAAAAATTTAATGAAAAACTGTAAATTTATAGATGAGCAAGCATAATTCAGCACTATCAGCGAGTAGAATAGAAACACTAAAAAATTGCTCTTGGGTATATTGGTGCAAATATAAGTTAAGGCTTCCAGATACATCTAATGATGGTGCTAGCAGAGGCACTATATGCCATATGATTTTTGAGCTTCTTGGAGCAGAAAGACATAAGCCAAAATATGATTTAATTTTAAAAGAAAATTCTATATTTGCATGCCCACCAATAAAAAGGTTAGTCATGTATCATGCAAAAAAACTCTCCGTTGATGATGATGAGAATTTAGAATTAATAGACTCAATGACAGTCAATGGTTTAAATTATGATTTTTTTGGAGGGGATGACAATAATCCAGAAGAATCTATTTCTGAAAAATCTTTCGACATTGAAATTAGTGAGGGAGATTATTCATACAGAATCAGGGGCTTTATAGATAAATTATTTTTATACAAAAAAGATTCTTATGCATTAATTAGAGACTTTAAAAGCAGCAAGCAAGTATTTAAAGGGGAGAAAGTAACTAACAACATGCAGGATTTAATGTATTCTTTAGCGGTTAGTCATCTTTATCCAAAATACAACAACAGGCAAAGTGAATTTGTGTTTTTGAAGTTTGATTTATCTAAAGATATGTTCAACACTCCGGGCAATGGTGTGCTAAGGATGGAGCCAATTTCAAAAGAGGAGCTAGATGGCTTTCAGTACGAGTTAACAGAATACCAAAAGAAGATTGACGACTTTAACGAAAACGATGCTTACTTAAATTTTGCCGGATCAAAAGGCTACCCATCTGACGGCTCTTTTGGTGGGCCACTTATGTGCGGAAAAGATGGTTTTAAAATCAGCAGGGGTCAACCTGTATTAGATGATAATGGCGAGCCAATAAAGGCTTATATTTGTGCATTCAGAAAACCGTTCTCCTATTATGCCTTAAAAGATGAAGGGGGCAAAGTTTTAAGAACATCTTTCGTTGAAAACAAGGAAGACTTAATTAAAATACAAAAAGAAGATCAAACAATTGAAATGATGGAGTATACAGGATGCCCTCATTGGACACCCTCAGAGCATACTGATTTATTTGATTAATTTAATGAAAAAACTTTGGTTAATATGGGCAAGAACTCTAGATCATAGAGTTGGCAAAACCGATGAAGACCAGCCCGACATACCAATCCTGTCTCTAAAAGAAGCTAGAATTAGTTTAATCTTTAGGACTTTTATAGTCGTTATAAATATTACAACTTGTTTTTTTATAATGGCAAATATAATTAAAAATTGGTAATGAATGAAAAAGATTTACCTGATAGCTATGTACCTAATGCTAATTCATTACCTTATGCAAGTAGTTTAAGTTCTCCCGTTATTCGCCCCGACCATAGCCTTGGTGGATGGAAAGTTAATGCAGTACACTCAGCAAACAAACATTATGAAGAGCGATTTAATAAATTAAAACAAGAATTACAAAATTTAGCTGACGATGTAAAATGGAATGAAATAATATTCAATGCTGAAATGAGAATTAAACCTGTCATTGGAAATACATATCATTTATATCAAAAAGAAAGCGGAAAATATTTCGTAAGTTTATTTGCTCCAGACGAATGCACATGGGGAGAAAGCCATCAAGGAAGTTTTAAGTTAAATTATGATAATAGATGGGAAATTTTAGAATAAAGTGTAATATTTATTGATGATATTCCCTGTTTTAGTTCTAGTCTCAGCATTAGGCCTTGCTGCTGTTGCAGCATACTTTAGTATTCTAGGTTTGACTGCCATCTTCCCGGGGGCTTTTTGGTCAATAGTGGTAATGGGAGCTACATTAGAGGCTGGTAAATTAATTACCGCTGTTTGGCTTCACAGAAACTGGAAAGATGTAGCTAGATCAATCAAGTTATATTTATCTTTTGCGGTTATAGTTCTTTCTGGCATAACTAGTATGGGCATTTTTGGTTTCTTAAGCAAGTCTCACATCGAACAAGAGTCTGGATCATACCAACAAGTATCTCAATTAAATTTATTAAATAATAAAATCGAATCTATAGATTCTAAAAAGCTTTCCTTAAACGAGCAAAAAAATAATAACAACCAATTAAAGCAAGAAGATTTTAATTTACTTTCAAGACTAAATGATAGATTAAAAATGTTAGATGAAGCAGTTTCAGAAGTCAGGAGTAAAGGAGGCTTTAGTCTTAGCAGTAAACTTAAAGCTCTTGACGATTCCCAAGTTGAGGAAAGGTCTTCTATTTCTAAACAAAAAATTGAGATACAAAATAGGCTAGAAAAATATAGAACCAAAGTAGAAGAAGAAATATTTCCTTCGCTAAATAAACTTGAAGAAGAATTACTTGTATTTAATTTAGATAAAAGCAAGATTGAATCTGAAATCAAAAAACTTGAGTCTGAGATTGGCCCCATAAAATATATAGCTGAAATTGTCTCAGACCTAGGTGGCCCAGAAGTTGATGCCCCTAAAGCTGTTAGAATGGTTATTTTAATTTTAATATTTGTTTTTGATCCTCTTGCAATTTTATTAGTTGTTTCAGCATCTATAAGCTTTAAAAGCTATAGAGAAGAAAACACCCCGAAAGATGTGTTAGAGATTAGAAATAAATTAATTAATGAATTAGAGCTACATATCGGAGACGGGAAGCCAGTTGAATCTTTTATAGAAAAATACCAATTATAATGTTGACTTCAGGACATTTGTGTGCTATTATTGCATTCAATGATTCCTTTATTTAAAAGCCATTCATCTATAGGCAAGTCAATTTTAACTTTAAATCATCCCGATTCAGTTGATGGTGATGGATCTGATAGTATATTTTCTATAGCTCAAGAGAATAATTTAAAGCAAGTAACTATTGTAGAGGATTCCCTAATAGGATTTCTTCAAGCTCAAAAGATTTGTGAAAACCTTGATATTCAATTAATATTTGGGCTCAGGCTTAGTGTTTGCCATAAATTATCTAAAAATAAGAAAGATAATTCTAAATGCACTCATAAAGTTATTGTTTTTGCTAAAAATGATGATGGATGCAAGCTTCTTAATAAAGTTTATTCTCAAGCCTTTTGCGAAGGGGATGGAATTATTGATTCAAAAAATTTAAAAGCACTATGGGATGAAGATAGCCTTTCTTTGGCTGTTCCATTTTATGACTCCTTCATATTTATGAACACACTTCACTTCTGTAGCTGTGTTCCAGATTTTTCTTTTACTAAACCTTATTTTTTTACAGAACAAAATTACCTTCCTTTTGATTTAAATATGATCAAAAAAGTTGAGACTTATTGCGAGAAGAGTAATTATGACATAGTTTCAACAAAGTCAATTTATTACAAAGATAAAAAAGACTTCGAAGCATTTCAAACTTATAAATGTATTTGCAATAGAAGATATAAACAAAGGACATTATCTGTCCCCAACATAGACCATTTAGCTAGCTCAGAGTTTTGCTGGGAAAGTTACTTAGAAAACAAATGAAGGCTCTTAAATATTCAGACATAGTTCTAGTACCCTCTTACACAGAGTGCGAAAGCAGAAGTGCTTGCGATGCTTCTCCAGAGATTCTAGGAAAGCGGTATAAGCTTCCAATAATTCCTGCAAACATGAGGGCGGTTGTTAATGAAAAACATTGTGAGTGGCTTTCTGAGAATGGTTATTTTTATATCATGCATCGCTTTGATATTGACATCTGGGATTTTATTACAAAAGCAAATGACTCTGATTGGCCCTTAATATCAATTAGTATAGGTGTTAAAAAGCAAGATATTGATTTGGTTGATAAATTAAATAGTCATGACCTTAGAGTAGATTTTATAACAATAGATATTGCCCATGGTCATTCCTCATTAATGCTTTCTATGATAGATTATTGCAAGACAAAACTTCCAGATACTAAAATTATCGCAGGGAATGTTGCCACACCTAGAGCAGTTGAAGACTTGTATAACTGGGGTGCAGATATAGTAAAAGTCGGTATCGGCCAAGGTTCTCCATGCACAACTAAAGATAAGACTGGCTTTACAATGCCTATGTTTACTTGTGTTAAAAACTGTAGCGATGTTCATGCAGGTAATGCTTTCTCGGGTGAACCCCTTAAAAGAGTTCCTATTATTGCCGATGGAGGGGTTACTTGTAACGGAGACATAGCCAAGGCATTGGTAGCGGGAGCTGACCTAGTTATGGCGGGTGGTTTATTTGCATCTTGCACTGACAGTCCATCCCTTAGTTTTGACATGGATGGAGTTATACATAAAGCTTATTATGGCTCTGCCAGCATTCAAAACAAGAATTCAAATAGTCACATAGAGGGAACCTTGAAAAATATTGCAAGCTCTGGCCTATCACTAAGAAGAAAGCTTATAGAGATTGAGGAAGACCTACAAAGTTCAATTAGTTATGCGGGAGGAAGAGATCTTTCCGTCTTAAACCCTAAAGATGTAGAGTTAATGGAAATATAATTAGTCATGAATAAAAAACAAGTAATTAAAATTAAAAGAATAATAGGGTATGACAACTCTAATCCCGAACATAAACGTCTCCTAAATAGGCTCAAGAAGGAATACCAAAAACTTCCTAGCGGAAAAAAAGTTAATTTAATTGAGGACTTAAAAAGAACTTTTGGGGTCGAGCAGAAAAATCAAGGGAAAAGATGACTGAAGATCTATTAAGATTTAGAAAAAATCAAAAATATGTTTTCTTTGATTTTGAAACATGTAATTTAAACCTAGGATCTCTTGACAATAAGCCTTGGCAATTAGGATTTATAATTATAAACAATGGCAAGATTGTTGACAAGCATGACTTTTGGCTTCATTGGGATGACCTGAAAATGTCTGCAGCTGCTGCTAAAATGACGGGTTGGACTGAAAGCAAATACAAAAAACTTGCGGTTGACCCAAAAGAACCTCTTGATCTTTTTGAGAGCTATCTATACAATGATGATTATATTAATGTCGGTCACAACACTTTAGGATTTGATATTTATATACATGGGACATACAGGAGGTGTCTTGGAATGAATCCAGACTATTCTTATGTTGACAGATCTATTGACACTGTATGCCTTGCCAAAGCTCTCAAGAATGATATTAAATTTAAGCAAGATGAAGATTTCTTTAGTTGGCAATACAAGCTTAATAATATGATGGATCGTAAATCAAAGAAGAAGCTTATTGATTTATGCAGGCATTATGAAATTAAAATAGATGAAGATAAATTGCATGATGCTATGTATGATATCGAACAGAACTATGAAGTTTTTAAGAAAATGATTTGGGAGATCGATGTTTAGTAAAAAAATTTTTTCGAGAGAAATTAATTTGTCAGTGGACGATATATTATGAGTTTTTTAAATCAATTTACACAATATGAAAATTATGCACCTCCGGGTGTACTCTTACCCAAGATTGATATAGATGAGCAATACTATAGAGATCTAGGAGTTGGGAATGATATTTCAAATTACGATTTCCTTAGGCAATTATGCATGCAGGGAGTTAAAGATAAAAAAATAGATGATCTACCAAACAAACAAACCTATTTTAACAGAGCAAAAGCTGAGCTTGAAATTCTTAGTGACCTTGGCTTCATTGACTATATTCTTCTCAATTGGGATATTCTTAATTACTGTCATGTTAATGATATCCCTACTGGTCCGGGCCGTGGCTCGGCTGCCGGTTCACTTGTTTTATACCTCATTGGGGTTACTCAAGTCGATCCAGTTAAATATGATTTGTTTTTTGAAAGGTTTGTCTCAAAAAGTAGGGCTAAAAAAATCAAAAAAGATGGAGTAACATACCTTGATGGTAGTCTTTTAGCTGATGTGGACAATGATATAGCCTATGAGCATAGGCAGAAAGTTATTGATTACATTGAAAGGAAGCATCCGGGAAGAACATCAAACATATTAACCTTAAACACCTTAAGCAGTAAGCTTTGCATCAAGGAATGCGGTAAAATTGTTGGTGAATATTCAGAGCAAGATATTAATGATGTAAGTTCTTTTATCCCTAAAAAATTTGGTAAAGTTGCCCCGCTATCTATAGCCCTTGAAGAGAGTGAAAGACTCAAGGAGTGGTCCAACTCAAATACAGAAGTTGTCTCTGTTGCTAAAAAGCTTGAGGGATTAAATAAAAATACTGGAGTTCATCCTTCTGGCATAGCTATATCTCATCACCAAATTGCAGACATATGCCCAATACAAAAGACTGCTGATGGAAATTTAGTTTCTGGTTATGATATGAATTGGGTTGCTGAGCTAATGGTTAAGTTTGATATTCTCGGCCTTAGAACTCTTAGTGTTATTTATGACGTTTGCAATTCCTTGGATATGAGTGTTTATGATATTGATTTGGATGATAAAAATTTATACAAACCACTTCAAGACTTAAATAACCCTCATGGATTATTTCAAATTGAAGCTGACACTAACTTCAGGGTTTGTAAAAAAATTAAACCCACAACCATGGAAGAACTTAGTGCGGTTGTTGCCATAGCTAGGCCGGGGGCATTAGAGTTCTCAGATAAATATTCCGAATATGTTAACACTGGTCAGTTCCAAAGTGTACATTCTTTCTTTGATGACGTTCTAGACTATACTGGAGGCATACCTTTATACCAAGAACAGCTAATGAAAATGGCTGTTAAGGTTGGGTTTACACTTGATGAGTCAGAGCAGCTAAGGAGAATTGTTGGCAAAAAGAAAATTGCAGAAATGCCATTATGGAAAACTAAAATAGAGGAAAAGGTAGAATCAAATAATTTGCCCGAAGAAGTTTCAGAAATTCTTTGGAGTGTTGCGGAAGATAGTGCGAATTACTCGTTCAATAAGTCCCATGCGATTGCATATGCCACACTTGCAGCATGGACTGCTTATTTAAAATTCAATCACCCTCACAAATTCTTTCTTAGCTTATTAAAGATGTCTCAATTTGAGCCCAACCCCCAAGAAGAGATATCAAAAATAAGTAGAGAACTTCCTCACTTCAATATCAAGCTCCTTCAACCCAATTTAATTAAATCTAAATTTGATTTCACCGTTGACAAGGACAACATTAGATTCGGTTTGAATAGCATCAAGGGGATTAGCCAAAAATCACTTGACTCATTAAGTAAGTTCAGGGAGACTCAAAATTCAAATAAGTATGATGTATTTTTATCCGCAAAGCAAGCTGGCTTAAACATTGGAGTTCTTTCTGCATTAGTTCAAGCGGGTGCATTAAGCGAAGACTCTTCTGCAAGTCGCCCAAGACTTGTTCTTGAAGCACAGGCATTTAACCTTTTAACCGACAGAGAAAAAAGAAACTTTATTGCCTTAGGTGATAAGTATGAATATGACATACTCAATTCAATTCATGCAGCTAAATCAGAAGATCTTCTTGGGGATGATGGTAGACCATTAATGAAGGAGTCAAGATTTACTACCTTTAAGAAGAAGTATGATAAATACAAAGCTATTTATGATCAAAATAAAAATTATGAAGATTTTGCTAATTGGTTTTTCGAGAAAAAGCTACTAGGATATAGCTATTCCTGTCGATTGAAAGATGTTTTTAAAAATGATTCCGGAAGCATGAAAGACTCTGTATATTTTAATGCCATGGAAACTAATTCAAGGGCCAAGTTTATCGGGGTGGTGGAAGACTCAATAAGAAAAACCAGTGCCAATGGAAATAAATATATAAAAGTTTTACTTAGCGATGAGCTTGGAAATTTCCCTGCCATTCTAGTTGACAATAGAAGGCAAGCTAAATGTACTCAATACATTGACGAAGGAGGAAAGGTTCCTGAAAAAGATAGTATCTTGGTTCTTGTGGGAAGAAAAGGTGAAGATGTTTTATTTATTGATGAAATGTCCATAGTGGATGAAAGAATTTATATGAAGTTAGCTGATTTAAAATAAGGTGTAACATATAATGAAGAAAATGTCTCCTAATTTCACTCCAAGAACACAACAGATAATATCATTATCAAAAAAAATTGCGAAAAAGCATCGCAATGCAGATATTATCTTAGAGCATTTATTTTTAGCTTTTTTAAAGTCTGATTCTTTTATACTTCCATTTTTAATTAATAAGTTTTCAATAGACTACCAAAATCTAGTTGATCTGGTTGAGGCTTCTCTTGATTTTGAAACTACTCCAGACCCGTCCACTTCTGCGACATTCTCTACAGAAACCAAAGATTGCCTTGAATTGGCTTATGAATTATCTAGTAAAAGATCGCACTCTTATGTAAGCGTTGAACATTTACTATATGCAATGATAACTCAGGACAACTCTTCAATTCCTGAATACTTCTTGGTTTGTGATGTTGACATTGAAGAGGTTACAAACATGCTTGAAGAGCTTCTGGATACCGAAATAAGCCAAAGCCCACTCATAGCATTAGCCTCCTCAATGCAAAACCCTGACAATCAACCTATGGGAGGCCAGCCTCAGCTTCCATCTAAAATAATTGAAGCATATAGTGTTAACTTAAATGAATTAGCCAGTGAAGGTGAATTCGACTACATATTCCCTTGCGGAGACTATATTAAAGATATTGAAGAAATCTTATGCAGGAAAACCAAATCCAGTGCCATGCTTGTTGGCGAGGCTGGTGTTGGTAAAACAGCTTTGGTTGAACATTTGTCAAATAGGATATGTAAACTTAGAACCAATGAATATTTAATTAATAAAACAGTTCTCGCTCTTGATCTCTTCTCAATGATTGCTGGCACAAAATACAGGGGTCAATTTGAAGAAAGGTTAAAGGCGTTTATAGATGCAATTAAAAAAGACAAAAATATAATTTTATTTATTGATGAAATACATACTATCGTAGGAGCTGGCAATGCCGAAGGCTCCCTAGATGCTGCTAATATTCTAAAACCATTTATAGCCAGAGGTGAAATCACTTGTATTGGGGCTACAACAAATGAGGAGTACAAAAAAAGCATAGCTAAAGACCCTGCACTTAAAAGAAGGTTTGGAGTTGTAAGAATCCAAGAACCCACAAAAGAAGAGACGGTTGGTATTTTAAATTCTTTGGTTGCAAATTATTCTCAATACCATAATGTTGAATATACTTCAAGTGCAATTTTTGAAGCGGTGAATCTTTCAGTTAAATATATTAATGATAAAAAGCTTCCCGACAAGGCTATTGATATACTTGATCAAGCTGGCTCCAAGGTTAAAATCAAGTATTTTAAAAAACCGAAAGAAGTTAAAAATATGGAAAAAATGATGACAGATGAATCGGTTGATCTTGATTCTAAAAATTTTATCTTCCAAAAATATAAAAAAGTTATCAATAAGTGGAGCAGTTCTAAATATAAAAAAATTCCGAAAGTAACCGAAAAAGATATTCGGGGAATTATTTCCTCAATATGCAAGGTTCCAATAGATGTTTTAAATGAGAGTCAATCCAATAGATTAGAATCTTTAGATAAGAAGTTATCCAAAAATATAGTTGGCCAAGATGATGCTATCGAAAAAATATGCAACTCCCTTTATAGGGCTCAGGCCGGACTAAAAGACCCTAATAGACCAATATCTAGCTTTCTGTTTTTAGGTAAGACAGGGCTAGGCAAGACCTTAACGGCAAAATCACTAGCAAAGCATTACTTCGGAGGCGAAAGAAACTTAATCTATTTTGACATGAGTGAATTTTCGGAGTCTGTTTCGGTTAGTAAGCTTACTGGTGCATCTCCGGGGTATGTTGGTTATGAAAAAGGTGGAGAGCTAACTGAAAAAGTCAAACGAAATCCATATTCCGTCATACTTTTTGATGAAATAGAAAAAGCCAATCCCACAACCCTGCAATCTTTACTTCAAATATTAGAAGAAGGCAGAATGACTGACAACTCTGGAGAGGAAACTTCATTTAAAAATTGTGTCATTATACTCACTAGTAATATTGGGGCATTCGTTATTGATAAACAAACTTCTGTTGGATTTAGCTCAAACCGCCCAAGTTCGAATGTTAGGGTTTTAGATGAGGCTAAAAAAACACTTAGCCCAGAGTTTGTTAATAGGCTTGATGGAATTATTGTATTTCAAGACTTTAAAGATAAAGAGTTAAGTAAAATTATAACTATTGAATTTAATAAAGTTAAAAATAAATTAAAAAGCAAAGGAATACATTGTCTTTTAAATAAGACTGCTAGAGATCAAATTCTTTCTTTAGCCAAGGAACAGAATCTTGGCGGAAGACCAATAAGGAATATTATTCAGAATAAAATTGAAGTATTAATAGGGAAAACTATCATACAGAATCCAAAAAATAATAAAAAATTATCAATTAACTGTAAAGATGACACTTTTCACTGTAATATAATAAGTGAAGAATAGTCGTAGAATTAAAAGACCTCGCGTTATTTATGCGAATGAAGCCCTTTATGTCAGTCCATCTGCCACTGGTTATCATTTCGGAAACAATACACTGACCGATTCTGGTTGCAATTTAAGAAATATACCTTATAGCGGATGCTCTGGAAATTTAGTTCGACAGCTAGCTAGAGTTCAGAATATAAACTATGGACTAACTATAAACAGGACTGATGCTAATCAATTTGGTCAAGCCGCTAGAATTGCATCTCCAATGATCACTTCTCCCGATGTGACCCTCAACTTTGAATACCTTATCTCCGATGGCTATAATGAAAGCCTAATGGATTTTATAATTGACGGCGAGAGGAGTACCTTTGGCAATCATATTAGTAATGAAGGAGGGATTGGTCTTAATTTTTTTATTCTTACAGCAGAAGAAGGGCAGGATGTAATAGGGAGTAACTTATTAACGAATCAACATAAAAAAGGTGTTCTAGGAATAGGTAATGCCCACCTAACTGAATATGCAATTACAGCTCAGGTTGGCGAAATTCCTAAAGCTAGAGCTTCATATGATGGATTTAATATGAGATCTTATACAGGGGTCTGCAATTTACCCGTCCCATCACTAAACCCCGCCCAATCCGCAAGTAGAGGAGAATGCTCTGATGTTCGCTTCAGCATACCTGATGTCTTTACTAGTTTTGATTGTCCTTGCGAAACTGACTATATGGAGCATTTTTCTATTTGCGAAGGAACCTCCGCACTTAGGCCCGGAGATATACTTGTTGACTTGGATGCAATAGGTTTACTTAGTGAGCAATTAAGTGGCTTTGATGAATCTTACAATGAAAAAAGAGGTGCGGCTCACATACAAGGCTTTACTATTAATGTCCCCTTTGGCAGCACTAGAATACATAGAATAGGGAGACATATTGAATTTGCTAGAGCATTAAACTTTCCCGTAAATGCTTCTGTTGAAATTAATGCTTTAGTAGGAAACTTAAAGAAGGCTGGGATTTTTGAACTTTTTGATGTAAAGGATGAAACTTCATCTTATTCTGCATACAATAAAGATGTCTGTAGACCTAAATATAATTTAAAATTTATGCTTAATGTATGCGGGGGAGTAGCTTGCGATAATGCCTCCTCTTTTAAGCAAATTGAGACCAGCATGAGTGTTGAGCTTAGAGATGTTACCCTAGATTCAGAAGCTTTTAGTTCCTCTATTTCCGATAATAAAATGGTGACACTTAAAATGTCCGTACCAATAGGATCGGAAGATGATAAAGGAAAGGGTATGTTTGTCTCTGGAAGATGTGATTTCTGGGAAAGACCTCTTGTGCTAGCCTTCGGGAAATCACTTCTTTAGACTTTAACTTTCTTCCAGATACCCTCTTGTTGTTTATATATAGCTTTTACTTTTACATCTTCTCCAGTCAGAGATCCTCCTTGGCATGTCGCCTTAAACATCTCTTTAGCTGTTCCGGAGTCTAATGCATTGTAAAATCTTTTATTAATAGTATTTTTAT
>MDSV01086908.1_pt1 | contig 14491 bp, 17 predicted proteins | sample 810851 | NCBI WGS metagenome assembly MDSV01 (sample SAMN05326640, study PRJNA326480) | marine metagenome | isolation source: seawater | place: Atlantic Ocean: North East | collected 2012 | reverse complement strand
TTTACAACTTTCAAGAAGTTCTACAACATTATCTGGTGGTGAAAGTCAAAGAATTAGACTTGCTTCACAAATTGGTTCAGGGTTAACTGGTGTTTTATATGTTTTAGATGAGCCCTCTATTGGTCTTCATCAAAGGGATAATAAAAAGTTAATAAAAACTTTAAAAAAACTAAGAGATTTAGGTAATTCTGTTATTGTAGTTGAACATGATGAAGAAACAATTCGCGCTTCTGATTACATTATTGATATTGGCCTAGAAGCAGGAATTAATGGTGGAAACGTTATTGCAGAAGGAACTTTAGATCAATTAATAAAAAATAAAAAAAGTATTACTGCTAAATATTTATCTAGTGAATTAGACGTAAAAGTTTCAAAAAAAAGAAATTTAGGGCTCAAAAATTTTATACAAATAAAAGGAGCTAAAGGAAATAATTTAAAAAATATAAACATTAAATTCCCTTTGAATAATTTTATTTGCGTAACCGGTGTTTCTGGTGGTGGCAAATCTTCGTTAATAATTGAGACTCTTTATAAAGCACTATCTAAAAAAATTAATAATTCCAATTTAAAGTCTCTTCCATTTGATTCATTAGTTGGAGATGAGTTGGTTGATAAAATCATTGAAATTGATCAAAGCCCTATTGGCAGGACACCCAGGTCAAATCCTGCAACTTACACAGGTTGTTTTACGTTTATAAGAGATTGGTATGCGAACCTTCCTGAGTCAAAAATGCGTGGATATAAACCTGGTAGATTTTCATTTAATGTAAAAGGTGGAAGATGTGAGAATTGTCAAGGTGACGGCATGATTAGGATTGAAATGCATTTTCTAGCAGATGTATTTGTTAAATGTGACCTTTGTAAAGGCAACCGATTTAACAGAGAAACTCTAGAAATAAAGTTTAAAAATAAAAATATTAGTGATGTTTTAAAAATGACTGTTGATGAGGGACTTATTTTTTTCAAGGCAATACCTTCAATTTCTTCAAAACTTAAGACACTAAAAGATGTTGGTTTGGGATATATCCAAATAGGTCAATCAGCAACAACACTCTCAGGTGGAGAAGCTCAGAGAATTAAATTAGCAAAAGAATTATCCAAAAGATCAACTGGAAGAACAATTTACATTTTAGACGAACCTACAACTGGCCTACATACTCACGATGTTAGTAAGCTCCTAGAAATTTTACATAGTTTTGTTGATAAAAAAAATACTGTGGTTGTAATTGAACACAACCTTGATGTAATTAAATCTTCAGATTGGATAATTGATCTAGGTCCAGAAGGTGGCGATAAAGGTGGGTTTGTTTTATTTGAAGGAACAGTTGATAATTTATTGAAAGAGGAAAAAAACGATACAGCTTTATGCTTAAAAACTCCTATGAAAAAATAATTATTTTCTTAATCTTTCTCTTGCTGCTTTAATAATCGGGTGATCTTCTGCTGATGCTTCTTTTTTAAGTTGTTTGTTATTTTCTTCTCTTTGTTTTTTATATAAATAAACACTTATGAAATTTAGAAATATCATGAAGGTTAGAATTATATAAGATATATTTTTGTTAAGATTTATTGATAGGTATAACAGAAAATTTAAAACAATAATTAGTATTAATAAAAATGTAATTTGTAAAATCATTTTTTTATTAGTTCCTTTAGTAAATTGAATAAATATTTAAACTTTGAAACTTTTTTTAAGTTACACTTTTTTAGAAAAAATTCAATAAACACGGTTTCTGCTATATCAATATTTTTTTTTGTTTTAAACAAAAACTCTTTGTAATTATTTATTTCATTTATTTCACTAACGTAAAAAAAATTTAGAATTTGAAATTCATAGGACGTCGTGAATTTTTCATTAGCTAAATTCATAATTTTATTAAAAGTAGAGTTAAACTTTTTAAAACTTTGTAAGAAATTTTTTTTATCTGTAAAGTTAGTAATCTTGGAAAAATCCTCTAATAGGTCAAGCAAACATTTTTTTGTTTTTTTGTTATCAATTAGTGGTTTTAAATTTGACAAAGATTTATCTATTTCACTAGGTGTTAAAAGTTGATCAAATAACCATTTTAATTTTATGTTTGATAAAAAGACTTCGTTTTTTACAGTGTATGTTTTAAACAGCATGTTTTCCAAAAGAAATAAACTTTGAACAATTTTATTTTTTTTAAAATAAAAGTTAACTTGAATTTTTCGAACAAAAAAAAGATCTCTTGAATTAGTTATCACTTAAACCTATAAATAATATATTATTAATCTTGGGAGTCTTATGTCTAATATTTTATCATCATTGCTTAAAACCGTTATTAGCGGTTTTATATTACTATTTATAATAATACTAATCATTTCTTCAGCATCTGATATTTATTTTGATTATTCATATCTATCATTTTTTTTCAGATGGATACATGTACTTTCAGGTGTTATGTGGATTGGATTATTATGGTACTTTAATTTTGTTCAAATTCCAAATATGCCAAAAATCCCGAATGAACAAAAGCCAGCAATTTCAAAGTTTATTGCTCCGGAAGCACTATTTTGGTTTCGTTGGGCTGCGTTATCAACACTAATTACTGGTTTGATACTAGGTCACATCAATGGATATCTTCATGATGCTCTCACCCTTGATACATCAGATGGAAAAAACCTTATGATCGGCATTGGAATGTGGTTAGGAACTATCATGGCATTTAATGTGTGGGGAGTAATTTGGCCAAACCAAAAAAAAGCTTTGGGACTTGTAGAGGCTTCAGCAGAACAGAAGGCTGCATCTGCTAAAAAAGCAATGTTATTTTCCAGAACTAATACTTTGCTCTCAATACCAATGTTGTATTGTATGGTTGGAGCACAAAATCTTTACTGATTTTGTTTAATTATTTTAAAACCTAATAAAGCAATCAGTGGGGAGGCTATAAATATAGAGGAATAGGTTCCTATTAAAACTCCCCACATCATTGCGCTTACAAACCCTTTGACCACTTCCCCACCGAAGATATAAAGAGCTAACAAGGCTAATAGTGTTGTTAATGAGGTCATCAGTGTTCTTGACAGTGTTTGATTGATCGATAAGTTAAGAAGTTCAGAAAAGGGAGATTCTTTTTTTGAAAGATTTTCTCTAATTCTATCGAAAACAACAACGGTGTCATTTATGGAATACCCAGCTATTGTAAGGATTGCAGCTATTGATGCTAAATTAAATTCAATTTGGGTTAAGGAAAAAAAACCTATTGTAGAAAGAACATCATGGAACAAAGCTACTAAGGCGCCCAGACCAAATTGCCAACCTGAAAACCTAAACCATATGTAGGCAAACATAGCAATTAAAGAAAATAAAACAGCCTTAATACCCATTATTTGAAGCTCTTTTCCAACTTTGGGTCCGACAAACTCTATTCTCCTATAATCAATTTCAGATGGCAGTTCATTTTTTATGTTATTGATTAGAGCATTTTGTTCATCTTTCTTTTCAGAGTTTTTTTCAATCCTTATCAGAATATTTTCAGGAGAACCAAATTCTTGAATTTCTACATTTCCAACCGAAATGGAAATTAATTTTTCTCGTAAATCAGACAAATTTGGAGGAGTTGGAAAATTTACTTCAATTAAAAATCCCCCTTTAAAGTCAATTCCTAAATTAAGATTATCCTTTATAAAAAGAAAGATAGAAAATAGAATTAAGAGAAAAGAAAAAAGAAAAGCTGATATTCTATATTTATAAAAATTTATTATTTTCATGACACTTTAAGTTAAAAAAAGCCTACTTGGTCTAAATTTAACTACCCATAAACTAACAATTAATTTTGTTACAATTAAAGCGGTAAACATGGAGGTTATAATACCAATACTTAGGGTTACAGCAAAACCTTTGATTGGTCCTGAACCATAGTTATAAAGAAGAAGAGCAGCAATCAATGTTGTAAAGTTAGCATCTAATATTGTTTTTAGAGCAAATTTATATCCTAAGTCTATTGAATTCATTATTGACCTTCCCGACTTAAGCTCTTCCTTTATTCTTTCAAAAACAAGAACATTAGCGTCAACTGCCATTCCCACAGTTAAAACTATTCCAGCGATACCAGGCATAGTTAAAGTTGCTTCAATCAAGCTTAAAAGTGAAATAAGTAATATTATATTAAATATAATTGCAAAATCAGCAATAATACCAAAAATTCTGTAGCGAAAAATCATAAATAAGATTATTAAAACGAAACCCACAACCAAAGCTTTTTTTCCAGCTTCGATTGAATCTAGACCTAAACTAGGACCAACTGTTCTTTCCTCTAAAACTTCAATAGGAGCTGGAAGGGAACCAGCCCTTAATAGAACAGCTAAGTCGTTTGCTGTTTCTGGAGTAAAATTGCCACTTATATTTCCTTGTCCACCAGTAATAGGTTCTCTGATCTGCGGTGCACTTATAACCTTATTATCTAAAAGAATAGCTAATCTTTGATAAACATTTTCTGTAGTGATTTTGGCAAATTTTTTACCTCCTTTTCTATCAAACTCAAATGCCACAACATATTTTCCTGATTGAGCATCAACTGTAGCAGCGGCATTTACTAAATTATCACCAGTTAACAAAGTTCTTTTTTTTACTAAAAATTCTTTTTCAAATGCTGTTGGATCAGCATTTGAAACTCTGATTGTACCTGGTGGAAGCTTTCCCCTTTGTTGAGCCAACTCAACAGTAGTTGGATCTAATAAGTGAAAATTTAGCTTTGCAGTCCTTCCAATAAGTGACCTAATTCTTTCTGGATCTTTTATACCAGGAAGTTGAACGATAATCCTCTTCTCACCTTGTTTTTGAATAACTGGTTCTTTAGTTCCAGATTCATCAACTCTTTTTCTAACAACTTCAATAGATTGATCAACAGTTTTAATATTTGAGTCAAGGATATATTCATCTGAAAAAGATAAGTTTAACTTAGTCTGTTCAGTGTTAATTTTAATACCCTTTTCAATATTTTCCCTTATACTTTTTCTTGCTAAATCGACTTTTTCCTTATCTGTAATTGTAACAACAGCTCCACTTAACTTTGAACCAAGATTACTGTATTTTATTTTTTGCTTTCTTAATGCTGACCTTATATCATCGACTAAATATTCTGATTTTTCTTTCAGTACAGACTTAGTATCTACCTCTAAAAGTAAGTGAGACCCTCCCTGAAGATCTAGCCCAAGATTTACTTGCTTTTTAGATAAATAATTGGGTAATGCAGTTACCTCAGTTTTATTAAAAAAGTTGGGATATAAAAAATATATACCCGAGAAGCAGACTAGGATAACAAAAAAAATTCTCCATTTACTTAAACTTAGCATAAGATTACTTTTTATTTATAACATCAGCAACTGTAGACCGATAAACAACAACATTCACATTTGGTGCAATATCAACATTAAGTTTTTCACCTTCAGCTTTTGTTACTTTTGCAATAATTCCTCCGCTTGTAAGAATCTCATCTCCTCTTTTAATAGCATCTAAAAGAATCTTATGCTCTTTTTGTTTTTTTTGTTGAGGTCTAATTAACAAAAAATAAAAAACTAAGAAAATAAGAATTAATGGGATAAAAGAAGCGAACATTGAGGGCTGTTGACCAGCAGATTGTGCATAAGCAGAATTAAACATAAAACCTCTTGAAAAAAAAAATTAATTAATAATACTTAACTTCATTATATTAAAACTTATTTAATACAAGTATAAAATAAGAAAATCAAAAAAAGCATCAAGCAAAATATGAAATTTCTAAAAAATAAAAATATTTTCAAAGAAAACGAATTTTTCTTATTACTTCCTAATTTAATGGAGATTGTAAGTTGGAAACATGAGTTTAAAATAAATTTTGAAGATATTCTTTTTGTTGAAGACCAAAAAAAAAAATTATTAGAGAATATTAAACAATTCTCAAAAAACGACCAGTCTCATAATTGCTTCTTATGGGGTGCAAGAGGTATGGGTAAATCATCTTTGATTAAATATGCAGTAAAAAAAATTAATGATGAGATGTCCTCAAAAATTAAGTTTGTGGAAGTTTTAAATTATAGTTTGAAATATTTACCAGAGCTAATTTATTTTTTTAAAGATTTAAATTATAAATTTATAATTTTTATAGATGATATAACCCTAGATAATTCTCAAAATGAGTTTAAGCTTTTTAAAAGTATTCTAGATGGTAGTTTAATTAGTAATACTCAAAATGTTAAGTTTTACGTAACCTCAAACTTGCGTCACCTTTCGACAAAAGATCAATCTGGAGAAAACATAGACGAAATAACAAAAAAAGAAAACTACTCAAATATTGTTTCTTTATCAGATCGTTTTGGAGTTAGGTTAGGGTTTTTCGAAAATAATAAAGAAAATTATTTAAAAACTGTTCATCATTATGCAAATATGAATGGTATTTCTATGAAAAAAGAACAAATTATTAAAGCTTCAGAATGGTCTTTAGAAAAAGGAAATTTTTCCGGTAGGACTGCATACCAGTTTGTTCTAAGTTTAAAAAAAGATTAAGATAAATGTTTTAACGGATCAACGGCTTCCTTACCTTTTCGAATCTCAAAATGTAACTGAGGTATTTTCACATTCCCACTGTTTCCAACAGCCCCAATAGACTCACCTTTCATTACTAACGTTCCTTTTTTTTTATATATTTTGTTTAAATGTGCATAAGCAGTAATCCAATTTTTAGAATGTTTAATTAAAACTAAATTTCCATATCCTGGAATTTCGTTTCCACTGTAAACAATTTCTCCAGAACTTGAAGCTTTGACATCCTTACCAGAAACCGACTCGATATTAATTCCATCATTAAAGAACCCTGGGTCATTACTTCCATACTTTGACAAAATTTTGCCTTTAACTGGCCAAATAAATGTTTCATTTAAAATTTGTTTATTATTTTTTTTCTTATATTCTTTTTTTTTAGCAATTATTTGTTTTTTAACTTTTTTAGTTTTTTTTTTTTTTAATTTTCTAACAACTTTTTTTTTTCTTTCAAAATGATCTGGTATAATTAATTTTTGATTTGTATAGATTTGATTTACATTTTTAAGATTATTAAACCTTGATACTGTAAAAACATCAGTTCTATATTTTCTTGAAATTGAATACAAAGTATCCCCTTTTTTTACAATATGGGTTCTTTTTTTAGGAATAAAAATTTTTTGGTTAGGAAAAATTTTATAAGGTGAATCAATATTATTAAAGTTAATTAATTTTGAAATTGTCACATTATATTGCTTTGAAATTAAATATAAATTATCTCCTTTAGTTACAGTATAATATAAATTGTCTTCTTTTTTCTTAAACTTATAAGCTTTAATTTTATATTCTTCAAAAAATAGACTTTCACAACTTGAAAGGAAAATGATTATTAATGCTAATAACAATCTCATAATTTAATACTCTACTTTCCCTTCTAGCAACGGAACAAATCGAACGTTCATTATATTTTTTACAATAAAACTATCATCTTTTTTTATTATTTTTTTTAAAACTTGATAATCATTATCCTCACCAACTGGAATAACCATAATACCGTCATCTGAAAGTTGACCTAGAAGTTTTGTTGGAATTTCAGGTGCACTAGCTGTTACAATGATTCTGTCAAATGGGGCTTGCTCTGACCAACCTAACCCTCCATCAGCATGTTTAAAAAAAACATTATTAATTTCTAAGCTTAGTAGAAGACTTTTAGCCCTCTTTAGCAATACATTATGCCTTTCAATGGTGTATACAAACCTTGAAAGTTTTGACAACACACATGATTGATACCCACTTCCTGTTCCTATCTCTAACACTCTCATTGTTTTGTCAATATCAAGTATTTGCGTCATATGGGCTACAATTAAAGGTTGAGATATTGTTTGACCACACTCAATTGGTAGTGCAACATTAAGATTCGATTTTTCTTTTAAATTAGTATCAATAAATAATGACCTATCAACGTCCTCAATTACGTTAAGAACTTTAATATCTGATACTCCTTGTTTTTTAAGATCGAGAAGTAAATCAAACTTTCCAAATCGTTTAATTTTTTTCATTTATTACCAATACTTGTTATCCCTTTCATATAATCTTTTAAAATATCAGGTACTAAAATTATACCATTTTCTTGTTGATAGTTTTCTATTATACTTATAAGAATTCTTCCGACTGCTATTGAAGAACCATTTAAAGTATGAGGATAATAAATTTCACCAGTACTATAATTTTTTGCTCTCATTTTCATTCTTCTAGCCTGAAAATCCTTACAATTTGAACAACTTGAGACCTCTCTAAATTTTTTTTGCCCAGGCATCCAAACTTCTAAATCAATCGTATAAGAAGAGGAAAAACCAAGATCTCCAGAGCATAATTCAACTAAGCGATAGGGAATATTGAGTTTTTTTAAAATCATTTCAACACATTCAATCATTCTTTCCATTTCAACCATTGATTTATTGGGTTCAGTGATAGAAACTAATTCAACTTTTCCAAACTGATGCTCTCGCATTAATCCTTTGGTATCTTTCCCTGCAGCGCCTGCTTCGGAACGAAAACAATTAGTAAAAGAAGTATAACGAAGCGGTAGTGTAGTTGAGTTAATAATTTCATCTCTATGAAAGTTGCTCAAAGGCACCTCAGCCGTTGGTATCAACCATAAATCGTGAAAATCAGTTTTAAATAAGTCCTCATCAAATTTGGGTAACTGTCCAGTTCCTATCAAACATTCACTTTTTACAAGTTCTGGAACTATACACTCTTCATATTGAAATTCTGTTACATTTATATCTATCATAAAGTTTACTAAAGCTCGATGCAAAGTTGCTAGACTTGATCTTAAAACTGAAAATCTACTACCAGAAAGTTTATTCGCCTTGTTATAATCTAAGAGGTTATGTTTTTCTAAAATTTCAATATGATTTTTAATATTAAATTCTTGTTTTTTTATCTCACCAACTTCTTTTGTGATCACATTGTCAACCTCTGATTGACCAACTGGAACTCTTTCATCAACTAAATTTGGGATTTCAAGAAGAATTTGATTAAGTTTTTTTTTTTTTTCATCAGTTTTTTTTTTTGATTCTTCTAATTCATTTTTGATCTCTGAAACATCATTTTTTATTTTTTCTGATTCGCTTTGATTTAATTTCGAAGAAAACATTTTGGACAATGAGTTTTTTTTTTCTTGTAAGCCCTGAGTTTTTTTTAAATTATCTAAATAATCCTGATGTAAAAGAAGGATTTCTTTGGAGGAAGGAGAAACATTTCTTTTTTTTAATATTTCATCAAAGAGCGAACTATTATCCTTTATAAATTTAATATCATGCATTTTTAAACTTTCTTTTTAAAAAAGAATTTGATGAAGATTATTGAAAATTCATAAAAGATTATTAATGGAATAGCAATCCCTATCTGTGAAATTATATCAGGTGGAGTAAATAAAGCTGAGAATATTAAAATACCAATAACAAAGAATTTCCTATTTTTTTTAAGAAAATGCACATTAAAAACCCCCAATTTTGTAAGAAAAATTATTATTATTGGAAATTCAAATGATAATCCACTGGCAAGAAGAAGAAACATTGTTAACTTCATGTATTCTGAATATCTTGATTCTAGCTGTATTGGTAATGAGCCGTCTATAAAACTTTCATAAGAAATAAAAAAAGACCATATCAAAGGTATTAAAAAAAAATAAGCAAATAATATTCCTAGAAAGAAAAATATAATTGACATTATAGATACTAGCACAAAAACTTTCTTTTCATTTTTATACAATGCTGGGGAAGTAAAAAGAAGAATTTGAATAATAAAAATCGGTAAAGAAAATAAAAAAGAGACAAAAAATGAAACTTTGAGATTAGAAACAAAAACCTCAGGTAGACCAGTAAAAATCATTCGTTTATTGTCTTGGTTATTTAAAAGTTCATATAAAGGGTTAGTAAGAGCCTCAATAACTAAACTAATATTAAAGAAAAAAAATAAAAAACAAAAAAACATAAATGAAAAACTAAATAATAATCTGTTTCTCAGTTCTCTTAGGTATTCAAGATACTTCATTTATCATTTTTATTTTTTTTTTTTATTCTTTTTTTTGAAACTTTTGAATTGTTAGAAATTAGATCAATTTCATCTAACTCATACTTTAAGTTAAATATATACCTATTAATTTTTCTGTAAAATAATCCTAAATTTTTAGTTACCTTAGGAATTTCTTCTGGTTTAATAAAGAGAATCAAAAAAAAAAAAATTACCAGAAGCTCAAACAAACCAATATTGAACATTAATTTTTTTCTTTATCATTTTTCTTTTCGTCTTTTAAACCTTGTTTGAAAGACTTAATTCCCTTAGCAAGTTCTCCAGCAACCTTTGGTAATTTTCCAGCTCCAAAAACAATTAACACTATTACAAGTATTAAAATAATTTCCCAATGACCTAGTCCAAACATATAACAATCCAATCTTATAAGATACTACAAGATAATTGATTCTAATTCATCTACTTTTGGCAAATCTTTTATAGATTTTAACCCAAAGTGCTTTAAAAATTCAATATCAGTAACCCAAGTTACTGGTCTACCTGGTGTTTCTCTTCTTCCTGCTGGTTTTATCCATTTTATTTCTAATAAAGAATCAAGTGTTCCCCTGAACACTGGCTTTCCTCTTATTTTTTCAATTTCAGCTCTAGTTACTGGTTGATGGTATGAAATTATAGCTAAGGTCTCCATAGCTGCATTCGAAAGGTTTTTGGTTTTCTTTGTTTGTATAATAAGAAAGTCACGAAGACTATCAGAGGTTTTAAAATAAAACTTATTATCTGAAGAATATAACACTACACCTCTATCTTTATAATCATCTAAAAGTTCGTTCAAAACTTTATCAAGATCAAAACTACCATATTGTAATAATATTTTATTAATATCATTTTTGGATAAAGGTTCATCTGCTGAAAAAATTAAAGATTCTACAAAATTTTTAAGATCTTTTTCGTTCATGTTTTTTCCTTTACCATTATTTTTTCAAAGTGATTTTCTTGGTTTAAGAGTAATTTACCATTTGAAACCTGATTTAATGACGCCAGTAATATTGATACAATAGCTGATTTTCTTTTTTTTGTACTTTTAAAAACTCTAGGCAAAAAACCGAAAAGAGAGAACCAATTATCATCTTTTAGTTGGAAAATTTGGTTTAACCATTTTATGCCATCTTCAACTGAGTACAAATCTGTCTCATCAGCAAGCATTTTAATTGTCTTACCTCTGTTAGTTATAACTAAATATTTTAGTATCAAATCCTGCAAACCAACTTTTGGAACAATCTTACTACTAATAGTAAATTTATTTTTAATTTTAATAGTTAAAAAATCTTGACCATTCTGAGGTAAATCAAAAATTTTTTTTGATAATTTTTTTATACCCGCATAATGAATAAGTCTTTGGGTTAAATCTTCTTGAAGATTTTCTTCCTCTATTTTTTCATCCTCAGGTAATAAAAGCTTTGATTTTAACAGAGCTAGTAATGATGCCATTACCAAATAATCTGCTGATAACTTAATGTGATTTACATTTTGGTCAATGAAATCTAAATATTGATTAGCCAATTCTAAAATTGAAATTTTTCTTATATCAACTTTTTGTTTTTTTGAAAGTTCTAAAAGTAGATCTAAAGGTCCCTCATAACCACTTATATTTAAATTTAATTGCATTAATTCTTTATTACGTTATTTGAAGAAAGTATTTTTTTAATATTTAAAATATTTCGTTTTTGTAACTTTAAATTTAAAATATCATTAATGAAGTAATCATAATATTTTTTTTTAATTTTTTTAGTGTTAGCATAAAATTTTTTTACTTCTTCTAGTTTACCACTACAATGTAAAATTACATCACAACCTGCACTGTAAGACTTTTCTATAATTATATTTAAATTGTCGCTTAAAGCTTTCATTGAGATATCGTCTGTTAATATCAACCCTTTAAAAAGTAATTCTTTTCTAATTATCTTATTGATTTTTTTTGAATAAGTAGCAACCTCATTATCAATTCTTGGATAAATAATATGAGCTAGCATCATAAGGCTCTCAGTTTTTAAGTTTTCAAAAGGAATAAAATCATTTTTTCTCAAAATATCCAACGCTACATCTACTTCTGATGGCTCTAAGTGGGTATCTACAAGAGACCTTCCATGTCCAGGAAAATGTTTCATAACAGGTAAAATTCCAGAATCTCTAAAACCCTTACAAAATTGTAGAACTAAATCTCTAGCTACGAAAGGATTCGAACTAAATGAACGGTCTCCAATAATATCATTAGCATAATTAAAATATAAATCACAAACTGGAGAAAAATTAATATCAATACCTACATTTTTCAATTCATTAGCCAAAAGATAAGCATTTAAATATGATAATTTTTTAGATTTCTCTTTATTTTTTTTATAAAGTTCACCAAAAAAACTTTGTTCAGGAAATTTTGTGAAACTTGAATTTTTTAGTCTCTGTACTCTACCACCTTCTTGATCAATAAAAATAAATGGAGAGTTATTTAATGTTAAGTTTTTCAATTCATTTATCAAATAACTTAATTGTCTTTTATCACTGTAATTTCTAGAAAATAATACAAACCCTAAAGGACTTGTTTGTTTAAAAAAATTAAATTCTTTTTTTGAAATTGATTTACCTTCAATTGAGCAAATTATGCCATCAGGTATAGACATTAAATATCCATAACTATTAAACATTGATATTTCTTTTTTAAAATTTTCTTACATAGTTTTTTTGCATCATTTAAAGACAAAGTTACATCATTGATTACTCTAAAAAAAATGTCATTATTTTTTAGAACTATTTGTTTGATTTCAAAGTTAATAGATTTTTCTGAAGAAAAATCTTTCATTAGTTTTTTTGAAACCTCGAGGCTTTTTTTCTTCTCTTTAAAAGATGCGACTTGGATTCGAAATTTTTTTTTAGTATTTTCAATTTTTTCTAAATTAGCTTTTTGTTTATTTACAACCTCATTTTCTATTATGTCTTCGATTGATTTTGCTTTTTTTTCAAGAATTTCATAAACGGTATTTGTACTACTTTTAGAATCATCCTTTTCTTTTTTTATTAATGGCACTGTATTTTCTAATATAGGTACGTCATCCTCTGGTATAATTGATACATAAGAAATAATAATTAAAAAAACTAGTATTAGGTAGCTTAAGGCTATCAAAGAGTATTTTACCTTGATGTCTTTCATTACATACTTTTTGGTGAGCTAATTTTTAAAAGAGATAAACCTTTATTAAGTGTCATACTAACAACTCTTATCAGTACAAGCCTTGATTTCATCAACTTATCATCATCTGTAATTATTTTTTTTTTCCTTATCAATATTCCCCAGACCCCAATAATTATGGAATGTTTTTGAAAGATCGTAAAGATAATTTGTAATTCTATGAGGTTCAAAATATTCAGCAGAATTTTTAATTACATTATAGAAATTACAAATATATTTAATTAACATTTTTTCTTCATGTAAAGTTAAATAATCTAATTTATAATCACCTTTTTCAATTTCTTTAATTTTTTTTTTTGACATTTCTAATATTGACATACACCTTGCGTAGGCGTATTGAACATAAAAAACAGGATTATCTTTATTTTTAATTTTTAAAGAATCAAAGTCGAAGTCAATTGTTTTCTCTGCATTTCTCGAAATCATCATAAACCTTAATGCGTCAACCCCTACTTCTTTTGTAACTTCACGCATTGTAATATAATTACCCTTACGCTTTGACATTTTTAGTTTTTCACCATTTTTAATCAGGTTAACTAAAGAAGTTAGTTTAATATCTAAAATATAGTCATCATGGATAAGCTCTGACAATGCATTTTTTAGACGCTTTACATATCCAAAATGATCTACGCCCCATATATTAATTAAAATTTGAAATTTTCGTTTAATTTTATCTTTATGATATAACAAATCAGACATAAAATAGGTTACCTCCCCACTTGGCTTCATCAATGCTCTATCGGAATCATCACCGAATTTTTTAGAACAAAAAAGCAACTGCTTTTTTTTCTCCCAATCTTCACTAGGTAAATTTTTTGGCTTTTCTTGAAAACCAAAATAAGCTAACTCTGATTCTAACAATTTATTTTTAAGTTTATTAATATTATCTAATGAAGAAATATTCTTTTCTGATACGAAATTATCATGATTAATATTGAGATCAATTAAATCTCTTTTAATATCACTTAAAATAATATCTATAATCTTTTGTTCTATTTCTTTTAATTCGCTTGATTTTTTTAATGAAAATTTATTGAGTATTTGTTTTGCAATATTTTTCAAATATTCTCCTGGATATAAATCATCAGGTAATGTATTTTCTGAGTTTTTTAGAAAATTTTCTATATGAAAAAGTATTGTTTTATTAAGTTTTTTTATTTGTTCACCAGCATCATTTATGTAATATTCTTTTGTAATGTTATGACCAACCTCTTCTAAAACTGAAGAAATAG
>MDSV01139272.1_pt1 | contig 14492 bp, 15 predicted proteins | sample 810851 | NCBI WGS metagenome assembly MDSV01 (sample SAMN05326640, study PRJNA326480) | marine metagenome | isolation source: seawater | place: Atlantic Ocean: North East | collected 2012 | reverse complement strand
TATCAGACATGAGAGCATTACCTATTATGTCTAAATTCGGTTTTCCAATTGTCTTTGATGCTACACATTCTGTTCAACAACCCGGAGGAATGGGTGAAAAAAGTGGGGGCCAAAGAGAGTTTGTTCCTCATTTAGCTAGAGCTGCAATTGCCGTCGGAGTTGCGGCAATTTTTATAGAAACTCACGAGGATCCAAATAATGCGCCATCAGATGGTCCAAATATGGTGCCATTAAATGAGATTAAAAGTTTATTAAAAAAATTAACTGAGATAGATAATTTAATAAAAAAATAATTAGATGGCAAAAATCACCAACGTCATAGGTCGGCAAGTTTTCGACAGTAGAGGCAACCCAACTGTTGAAGCAGAAGTTTTTTTAGACAATAACATTTCTGCCACAGCTATATCACCGTCAGGCGCATCAACAGGAGCGTTTGAAGCACACGAATTAAGAGATAAAGATGAAAATAATTTTTTAGGCAAAAGTGTAAAAAAAGCTATCGAAAATATTAATACAAAGATTAGATCAAGTTTAAAAGGATTTGATCCAACTGATCAATTTAAAATTGATGAAGTTTTATTAAATTTAGATGGTAGTGAAAATAAGAAAAATCTTGGAGCAAATGCAACTTTAGCTGTTTCCTTAGCTAATTCGAAATCAGCAGCTTTATCGTTAAAGAAATCACTTTTTAAAAATTTAGGGAAATCTTTTTCATTACCCAATCCTTTAATGAATATTATTAATGGAGGAGCTCACGCAGATAATGATTTAAATATCCAAGAGTTTATGATTAGACCGGACTCAGCAAAAAATTTTATGAATGCAATTGAAAAATGTTTTCTTGTTATTCAAAACTTAAAAAGTTTATTAAAATCAAAAAAAATGCTTACAAATGTAGGAGATGAAGGGGGTTTTGCGCCATCGATCAATTCTAATGAAGAAGCCCTTGAATTAATTGTTAATGCAATAGAAAAATCAAAATTAATTCCTGGAAAAGACATTGTCATCTGCCTAGATGTGGCTGCGAATGAATTAATTAATAAAGAAGGTCAATACTCAATTCAATCAAGTAATTTTACTTCAGTCGATGATGTTGTTGCGTATTATAAGAAACTAACTTCGAGTTACCCCATTAAATCTATTGAGGACCCTTTTGCTGAAGAAGATTGGGAGTCCTGGAAAAAAATTACTACCGAGATTGGTAAAGATGTTCAAATTGTAGGCGATGATTTATTTGTTACAAATTCTAAAAGGCTTAAAAAAGGAATTGATAATAAATCCGCTAACAGTATTTTAGTTAAACCTAATCAAATAGGAACTTTGTCTGAAACATTGGAAGTTGTTAAAATGGCAAAAAAGGCTAATTTTAGCACAATAATTTCTCACAGGTCAGGAGATACAGAGGACACTTTTATCGCTGATTTAGCTGTAGCGACAGAATCATCTCAAATAAAAACAGGATCTTTAGCAAGATCTGAAAGAGTGGCTAAATATAACAGGTTGTTACGCATAGAAGAAGAACTTGGAAATCAAGTCAAAATGGCTAAAATCTAATTATGCGACTATTAGAAAGTTTAAAAAATAAAAAACTTATATTATTTAATATATTTATCTCACTCTATATAGGCATTAATTTGATAGGCGGGGAAAGAGGCTTAATATCTTATTTTGAAAAAAAAAATATTTACAATGAATTAGTTCAAAAAGAATTAAATTTAAAAAGTGAATTAAATATTATGAAACATAAAATTAAATTAATAAATAATAGTGATATAGATTATCTTGATATTTTATTTAGAGAAAAAATGAAATTCGGCACAAAAAATGAAATTCTAATTAAATTGAAATGAAACAAAAAGCTAGACATCCGGAAAAAGTAAATAAACCAGAAAATCCTTTAAAAAAGAAACCATCATGGATTAGGTCTAAGATAACTGACTCACAGGTGTTTTTTCAAACTAAAAAAGTAGTTAATGAAAATAAACTTGTGACCGTTTGTGAGGAAGCTAATTGTCCAAATATAACTGAGTGCTGGAGTAAAAAGCATGCAACATTTATGATAATGGGAGATACTTGTACTAGAGCATGCGCTTTTTGCGATGTTAAAACAGGTAAGCCAACAAACTTAGATATTTTTGAACCTATTAAAATTTCTAATGCTGTTAAAAAATTAAATTTGGAACACGTTGTGATAACTTCTGTTGATAGAGACGACCTTGAGGACGGCGGATCTGATCATTTTTATAGAGTTGTACAGGCTACAAGGGACAAAAATCCCAATACATCGATCGAAGTTTTAACCCCAGATTTTTTAAGGAAAGGAAATGCTTATAAAAAAATTTTAAGAGCTGATCTTGATGTTTTCAATCACAATATTGAGACGGTACCTAGACTTTATACTACAGTTAGACCAGGTGCTAGATACTTTGCTTCATTAGAACTTTTAAAAAATGCAAAAAAGGAGAGTCCTAAAGTGTTTACTAAGTCAGGTATAATGGTTGGGTTGGGAGAAAATTTTGAAGAAATTGTCCAAGTCATGGATGATTTAAGATCAGCCGATGTTGATTTCATTACGATAGGGCAATATTTGCAGCCTTCAACTAAGCATCATCCGCTGCACCGCTATTATCATCCAAAAGAATTTGAGCAATTAGGAAGTATTGCCAAAACAAAAGGTTTTTTATTAGTATCATCTTCTCCTTTGACAAGGTCTTCTTACCACGCAGATGAAGATTTTAGAAAATTACAAGATGCAAGAAATAAAAAACTTGAATGTCTTCAGCTTCAATAAAAAAAATAATACCTTGTAAAAAAAATCAATTAATTGAGATGGTTCTTGATATTGAAAAGTATCCAGAATTTGTTCCATGGTGCATGGAAGGAAAAAAATTTGATGTTACAGAAAGCGATGATTTAATAACTTTTAATGGAGACTTAAAAGTAGGTAAAAGCTTATTAAATGAAACTTTTTCTAGTCAAGTCTCATATTTTAAAGAAAAAGATTTGATTATTGTAACAAATCTTGACGGCCCCCTGAAGCATCTAAAAAATGAGTGGAAATTTAAAGAAATAAATAATGCCACCCAACTAGAATTTTTCGTTGATTTTGAGTTAAAAAATCCAATATTAAATGGAATAATGAAAAAATCTTTTACAATAGGCCTTGATAAGATAGCAAAATCTTTTGAGGAGAGAGCAATAAAAATATATAAATAAAAGTTTATAAATAATGACAATCGTATCTTTCTTATTAGTTATTTCTTTCTTTTTTTTTAAATTTTTGTCAAATTATATAAAAAAAATTAGGACAGGAGATCCCAATGAAAACGAATTAACTTATTGGATGTTTTCATATGATTTTAAGTCATCGAACAAAGATTGGTATCCAGAAGAAAAAAAACTTTTAAAAAGAAAAAGAACAAGAAACGCTCTTGTTTTTGTACTTTATCTCAATGTTTTTTGTATTTTTTTACTTTTAAATAGTTTTGCAGCTCATCTTTTAGACGTAATTGTAAATCAAAGATTTGCCTACCCTGTTTAATGATTATTTTAATATTTTTGACAAAAGATTAAGAGTTTTTTTAACTGTTGCTCTCTGAATAGAGGATCTTCCATTATTTCTAAATATAGATTTGTTAATAATTGTTTTTTTTTTATTCTTAATACCAATATAAACTAGTCCAACTGGCTTTTCTTTGGTCCCACCTTTGGGTCCTGCAATTCCAGTTATAGAAATACATATAGGGCTATTACTTATTTTACTTAAATTATTAACCATTGATAAACAGCATTTTATGCTGACGGCACCTTGTTTTTGAATAATTTTACGTGGTACTTTTAAAATCCTTATTTTTGCTTCATTAGAGTATGTAACCAAACCCATAATAAAAACTTTAGATGCACCACTAACTGCAGTTATAGCACTTGAAAGCATTCCTCCTGTACAAGACTCTGCAACGGCTATCTTGAGTTTTTTTCTCTTCAAAAGCAAAACAATTTTTTTATTTAAAGTCATGTAAATATTTTTGATTTAATCATCATAAATATTATCAGCGTTAATACAACATAAAATCCAGCAATTACATCATCCATAATGACACCAAAACTATTTTTAAATTTTTTATCAAAGTAATTGACAGGAAAGGGTTTTTTAATATCAAAAAATCTAAATAAAATAAAAATATATATATAAAATAAAATTGCTTCTTTTGCATCTTTGGCAGATCCGTGAGAAACTTCATAAAGATAGAGAGGTATTGATTGACCAATTAGTTCATCAATAACAACTTCTTTAGGGTCTTTATTGGGTTCATTTTTTATATAATTTGCTACTGCATAAAAGGAATAAAAAAATATCACAAGCAATACTGTCAAAATAAAATAACTTGATAATTTTAAAATATGAAATGAACTAAATAAAAATATTGTAGTTATAAGCGATGCAACAGTACCTGGAGCATATCTAATAGTCCCAATTCCAAAAAAAGTTACAAATAAAAAATTTATATTTTTAATCATATTTAATTACAGAAGTAATAACTTCACAGGCTATTGCTTTTTCTTTTCCTATAATGCCTAATTTTTCAGTAGTTTTACCTTTAATATTAATTTGATTTTTAGAAATTTCGCAAAGACTAGAAATATTCTCTATCATTTTATCTTTATATTTTTTAATTTTGGGCGTTTGAGTAATAATATTAATATCGATATTATTTACAAAAAAACCTTTATCTTTTATTTTCTTTATCACTTCTTGTAATAAAATTGTTGATCTTATATTTTTAAATTTCTTACTTTTATCAGAAAACATCTGCCCGATATCACCCATTTTACAAGCACCTAAAATCGCATCAGTGATTGAATGTAAAACTGGGTCTCCATCAGAATGGCCTAACGTGCCTAGAGGAGATTTAATTTTTAAACCTGCTAAAAAAAGTTTTCTCTTTGGTACAAGCCTATGAACATCGAAACCTATCCCAACATTTTGATTAGATTTAAAAATTTTTTTCATATCGTAAAAATCTGACTCAATTGTAATCTTAAAATTATTTTTTTCTCCATCTACAAATTTAACTTTATCGAGATCCATGTATAATGAAACATCATCATCTTTATATTTACCTGCATTTAATTTATGTAAGTTATAGATTTCTTTAAGATAAAAAGCTTGAGGGGTTTGAGTAAGAAATAGATTTTCTCTATTTTTACCCAATATATATTCACTTAAACTTGATACTATTTTTTGCTTAACAGCATCTTGAATATTTATTTTTGGAACAACAGCTCTTGAGTTTTTCATTTTTTTTATAATTAATCTGATCAATTGTAATGAAAAATTAGGTCTTGCTGCGTCATGAATTAAAACTTTTGAAATTTTTTTATTATTTATTAAATGCTTTAAGGCGTTCAAAGTAGATTGCTGTCTATTTCTTCCACCTAAAACTAACTTAACATTCCTTATCTTTAATGACTTTATTTGCTTCGAATCTTTTTTGTTGTAAACTATAACTATCTTTTTAATCTGTTTGATTTTACGAGCTTTATCTACACTTATCTGAATTAATGATTTACCACCAATTTTTTGATATGGTTTGCCTATATTAGACCTAAATCTATGGCTATTACCTCCTGCAAGAATAATAAAACAAAAACTCATGTATAAACTTATAATATATTTATATAAATGTTTAACGCTTATTTAGATGTTTAAAATTATAAAAAATTTTAATTGGATTATACTATCTTCATTTTTATGTATTTCCATGGGTATAATTACATTTTTAACCTTCATCAATGAGGGATTTATTCCTTTAACTGATCAAAATTTACAAGTTTTATTATTTATAGACATTTTATTGCTTTTAGTTTTTTTTACTTTAATTTTTAAGAATTTTTTCCGATTTTATTATGCCGGCAAAAGAAACAGAGCAGGTTCGCAGACAAATTTAAAATACATTTCAATTTTTTCATTATTTACTTTAATACCATCTTTAATAGTTGCTATATTTTCACTTTTTATTTTTAATTTTGGTATTCAAAATTATTTTGATAATCAAATTACTAAAGCAGTGAATAATTCTTACGAAATAGCAAAAAACTATTTAGAAGAAAGTAAAGAAAATGTTAAATCCGACATAATTTTAATGAGTGTAGGGCTTAACAGAGCTTCAGGTATTTATTATTCAAATGAAAAAAGATTCAAATCTATTCTCAATGCAGAAAAACTTCTTAGAAAAATAGATGATGTATATCTTATTGATAGTCTTGGAAATATATTAATTTCTGATATTCGAGATGTTACAGAAGAACTAGTTGTTCCACCAGATGAACTATACGATCAAGCACTACAGGGTGGGCCAGTATTTATTACTAATAATTTAGAAAACAAAACTACAGTTATGATGAAACTAAATTCATTAGTTGATACTTATCTATATATCTCAAGAAATGTAGATCCTGAAATTCTTAGATATTTAAATGAAACGGAAGAAGCAGTAAGTTTTTATTATTCAGTTGAAAATAGTCAGACAGGCATTAGAATAACTTTTGCTATAATTTATATCATAGTGGTAACTTTACTTTTATTTCTATCAACATCTATTGCTATTACTTTTGCATCTAGACTTACTAAACCTATAGTAAATTTGATAGGAGCGTCTAATGCAATAAGTAAAGGGGCTTTGGATATTAAAGTTCCAATTATTGAAGCAGATGAAGAAATTAAAATGTTAAATAAAAACTTTAATTCGATGATAGAAAGATTAAAAAAACAACAAGACAAATTATTAGTTTCAGAGAGACACGAAGCCTGGGAGACGGTTGCGAGAAAACTTGCTCATGAAATAAAAAACCCATTAACACCAATTCAATTATCTATAGATAGACTAAGAGAAAAATATTCATCAAAATTAAGAAATGATTCGATTGAATATGAAAAATATTTAGAGACTATTAATAGACAAATAAAAGATATAGAAGGTCTAGTAAATGAGTTTTCAAACTTTGCTAGAATGCCAAAGCCTATTTTTAAGAAAATAAATATTTTAAAAGTAATAACCAATTGTATTGAATTTATCCGAATGTCATCAAAAAATGAAATAATTATTCAAAATAAAAATAATACTGATAAATTAATGATAAGTGGGGACGCTGAACAACTTAATAGGGTTTTTATAAATTTAATTAAAAACTCTGAGGAGGCTTTCTTAGATATTATTAAAAAAGACCTTGGTTTTAAAGGTAAAATTTACATAGAAATCGAGAGTAATAAAGATTATATAATAATTAGATTGATAGATAATGGCACAGGTATCTCTGACACAAAAAAAGTAATGACCCCATATTTTACCACTAAAGTAAAAGGATCAGGACTAGGTTTACCAGTTGTAAATAAGATTATTAGTGAACACTCAGGAGATTTTATAATTAGAAACAACCTAAATGGTCAAGGAACTACTGTCGAAGTTTCTTTTCCTAAAACAAAATAGATGAATAAAGAAATATTAGTCATTGACGACAATCCAGATATCAGATTTTTAATTTGTAAAATACTAAAAGAGCAGAATTTTAACATTCGCTCAGCAGCAAACTTTGATCAAGCCGCCGTTGAGATTGAAAAAAAATTACCTGATTTAGCTATTATTGATATAAAATTAGATAAGACTGACAAAGATGGAATTGATCTTTTAAAATTAATGATTGAAAAGAATAAACAGATCCCTGTAATTATGATTTCAGGGCACGCTACAGTTCAAATTGCTGTTGAAGCAATAAGACTAGGAGCATATGAATTTATAGAAAAACCCTTTTCAACAGAAAAAATTGTTAATTATGTTAAAAGAGCTCTTGAAACAGCTGCTTTAAAAAAAGAGAAAGATATAATTGAGAATAAATTATTTCATTCCTATGATCTTGTGGGAAAGAGTCCTTCAATTATTAAAGTAAGAAAAACTATTGAAAAATTGGCGTCTTCAGAAAGTCGGATTTTAATTTCAGGTTTAACTGGAACAGGTAAAGAATTGGTAGCAAGAAAAATTCATAAGAACTCTTCTAGAGCTAAAGAACCATTTATAATTATTAATTCAGCGCTTTTAAAAGAAAAAACTTATGAAAAAGAATTATTCGGAAAAGAATTTAGTGACGGCAATATATCTTTTGGTGCTCTAGAAAGAGCTAATAAGGGCACATTGCTAATAGATGAAGTTTCAGAAATTCCACTTGATACCCAAGCTAATATATTGAGAGTGTTAATTGATCAAAAATTTAAGCGACTTAACGGTACAAAGGATATTAATGTAAATATAAGACTAATTACGTCTACTTCAAAAAATTTAAAAGATCTTGTTAATATTGGAAAGTTTCGAGAAGATTTGTTCCATCGACTAAATGTTGTTCCGATAGAATTAAATCCACTATCTTCTAGAACAGAGGATATTCCATTACTAGTGGAGTACTTTAAAGATAAACTTTCAGAGATTAATGGTGTTCAGAAACCTCTAATAGATTTAAAAAACGATAATTTGTACACTTACAATTGGCCAGGTAACGTTAGGGAGTTGAGAAATTTAGTTGAAAGAGTGACAATACTCTCGTCAAATGAAAGTAGAGAAAACATCAATAAAGTTATGAATGATATACTTACCTCATCGTCATCTATTAATAACAATCAATTACTTTTAGAAAAATCATTTTCTTCACCATTAAAAGAAGCTAGAGAAAGTTTCGAGAAAGAATATTTGTTAAACCAATTAAAAAAAAATCACGGAAATATTTCTAAAACAGCTGATTTTATTGGGATGGAGAGATCAGCTCTACACAGAAAACTTAAACTTTTAGGGATAAAAGGCATCAATTAAATGAATATAATCATATGTGGAGCCGGTAAAGTTGGCTTTTCAATTAGTAAACAGCTTTCAGCTCAAGGACACTCGGTAACAATTATTGACCAGTCATCGGAAGACATTAAAAAAATTAATGATACTCAAGATGTTAAAGGAATTGTCGGCAGAGCGACTCTTCCAACTGTTCTTGAAAATGCAGGTGCAGAGAAAGCAGATATGGTGATTGCTGTAACTAGAAACGACGAAACCAATATGATAGTTTGTCAATTAGCAAGTTCACTTTTTAATATTTCTAAAAAAATAGCCAGAATTAGAACAAAAGATTTTTTAGAGGGAAAATGGGGTAAACTATACAATAAATCAAATATTCCAATTGATGTAATCATTTCACCAGAGCTTGAAGTTGCTAAGTCTCTTTATAGAAGATTGGAGGCACCAGGCGCATTAGATAATGTTCCATTTGGAAAAGATAAAGTTAAAATGTTAGAAATATCAATTGAAAAAAATTGTCCTATTAAAAATATTCCTTTAAAAAAATTAACAGAGAAATATCAAGATTTTAAAGCAAATATTTTAGGTGCAGTGAGAAATGATAAATTTATTTATCTTAAAAAAGATGACCAATTATTAGAAAATGATAACGTGTACCTAGTTGTCAGTAGCGATCAATTAAATGCCATATTAAAAGCTTTTGGCCATGAAGAAAAAATTTCCAAAAATGTTTTAATAATAGGAGGAGGTAATATTGGCTTAAATTTAGCTAAAATGTTAGAAGCTAATCTTGAAGATGTAAGAATTAAAATAATTGAAAAAAACAAACAAAGAGCAGAGGAAATCGCTAACGAATTATCGTCATCAATAGTAATAAATGGAGACGCTTTAGATGAAGAAATTTTAAAAGAGGCTAATTTAGAAGACTCAGAAACTGTTTTAGCTTTAACAAATGATGACGAAAATAATATGATGGCATGTGTGTTGGCAGAAAAAACAGGATTAAAAAAAAGAACAATAGCTATAGTTAATAAAACTAACTACAGTCTCTTACAAGACTCTTTAAATATTGACGACCTTGTAGACCCAAGAATGACGACAGTATCCAGAATAATGGAACACGTACACAGAGGGACGATCGGAACTGTATATTCATTGTTAGATGGTGAATACGAATGTATCGAAGCAAAAATTTTAGAAAATTCTGAATTATTGAATAAAAAAATAAGAGAGTCTAATTTACCGGAAGATATTAGAATTGGAGCGATAGTTAGAAAGGATAAGGTAATTATACCAAGGTCAAATTTTATTTTTGAAAAAGACGACCTTGTAGTTTTCCTTGCTAAAAGAGAGCAAATGAAAGCAGTAGAAAGTATATTCAGCGTAAGCTCAATTTAATAATGAATATTAAAGCTGTTAGTTATTACCTTGGTTTATTTTGTTTTCCAATTAGTATTTTAGCTTTTATAAACATTCTATATTCTTCTTATTTCGATTACTTTCTAAGTATAAACTCTTATCTCATAACACTTATGTCATCTGTAGCGATAGGTTCATTGCTGATTTTTTTTGGAAAAAAATCAATCAAAAAAATAAATTTTTTTGAACAATTAATTTTAATTATATTGGTGTATTTGCTTACCTCATTATTAATAGCATTACCCTTTTATTTAAGTAATTATCAAGTCACTTTTTTAAATTCTTTATTTGAAGCAATTTCTGGAACTACAGGGACCGGCTTTTCAATTTTTAAAAATATAAAATATCTTGACCCTACTTTGATCTTATGGCGATCTTCGTCCCAATGGATTGGTGGATTATATTTCCTATTTTTTTTAGTTATTATTTTTTCCAATAAACAATTTAATTATAAAATGTGCGATTTAACTCATTATGGAGATGGAAATATTAATACGGAAAATAATATAAAAGAATTTTTGTTAAAAATTTTTATTTTTTATTCAATTTTAAGTTTAATAATTTTTTTATTATTAAATATTTCAGAAATAAGAATGTTTAATTCTTTAAATTTAAGCATGAGTTTAATATCAAACGGAGGTTTTTTGCCAACGGACTCGTTAAACATAATAATTAAATCAAATATTCAAAAAATGATTTTTATATTTTCTTTATTGGTTTCAATGTTAAATTTTTTTTTAATTTTAAATATTTTTAAAAAAAGATTAATTATTCGAGAACACAAAGAAGATTTTTATTTGATTTTTTTATCGATAATTTTTATTCTTTTAGTCTATTTAAATAGCTATAGCGGGTTAAATATAATTTTAAGTGTAGTTAGTAGCATGAGTAATTCTGGTTTATCATTAATAAGTTCAGATAATAATTTAAGTTTATATTTTTTATTAATTACAATAATAGGAGGATCTTTAGTTTCTAATACATCTGGTATTAAATTTACAAGAATTTATATTCTTCTTAAAACTGTCTCTTCAGAAATTATAAAGTTAGTTAGTCCAAATAGTGTAATAAATAAAAATATTTTCAATACAGAAAAAAAAATTACTGATGACAATATAAGAATTTCATTTTTAATATTTATCTCTTTTTTTATAAGTTTATTTATTCTATCAGGAATATTAATGTTTGATAAAATTGACTTTGAAAAATCTTTTAAATTATCAATTCTTACGATAACTAATACGACTACATCTCAAATGTATGGAATCGAAAATTTAAATTTTACAAATTTATTAACATCTTCTAAATTAAGTTTAATAACTTTTATGATAATTGGTAAAATTGAGTTAGTATCTATTTTATTAATTATCAAAAAAATTTTTTTTAAAAATTAAATATGTCTAAAATAGTGATTATAGGCGCCGGCGCAATGGGTTCTGCATTTTCATTACCTTGTTTCGACAACAATCACGATGTAAATATAATTGGCACACATTTAGAAAATGATTTTATTGATAAACTAAAAAAAAATAAAAATTTTCATCCTGGGCTTGAAAGTCAAATTCCAGAGGAAGTTAAAATCTTTAAATTTGAAAAATTTAATGAACTATTTGAATCTAAAGTGGATTTAATAGTTTTAGGAATAAGTTCGAAAGGCATTGAATGGGTTTCTGATCAATTGAGCATAGTATATAAAAATAAAAAATTACCTAACCTGCTTATGTTAACTAAAGGACTAAGTATCCATGAAGATAAATACGAATTATTAGTTGATAAACTAAATCGCTTATTATCATCGAAAGGATTATCAAATGTAAATATTTCCGCAGTTGGTGGTCCTTGTTTAGCAGCAGGGCTTGCAAATAGAATTCATAGTAGCGTTATAATTGCTAATGAAAAAATTGAAACTGCTAAGAAAATAGCAGATATGCTCAATACTAATTACTATCATACTTCCTATTCTGTAGACATAAATGGGGTAGAAGTAGCGGCGGCTATAAAAAACATTTTTTCCATGGCTGTTGGAGCTGCTAAAGGATTATGTAGTACAAATTCCTCTAATGAAGTTAAAGAAAAAAATTATCTGAACACTGCATCAGCTTTAATTAAACAATCAATTCATGAAATGGAAATATTTGTTGAACATTTAAAAGGTAAAAAAGAAACTGTTAAAGGTTTAGCCGGACTCGGCGATTTATATGTTAGTTCTGGAGGAGGGAGAAATGCTAGAATGGGCTCCTATATTGGCGAAGGCTTAAAATTTTCTGAAGCAAAAAAAACAAAAATGGAAAAAGTGACTGTAGAAGGCGCAGACTTAGCGATTGAAATTGGAAAAAAAGTTAATGATGATTTTGATGAAAAAAAATTACCTTTGATGCTTGCTATGATTAATGCAATTATAAAAGATAAAAAGCTTGAACTAAATTGGGAATTGTTTAGATGAAAAAAATTTTGATAATATTATTTATATCAATTGCCCATTTTAAATTAATGGCCAACGATACTTCTGACTCAAAAGCTAACACCAGTATTTCAGATCAACTAAAAACTTTGCAAGAGCTTTATAAGTCTGGTTCATTAAGTGGATATGAATACGAAAAAGAAAAAAAAAAAATTTTAAATAAGTAATATGAGAAAATTTATTATTTCTATTGACGCAGGAACGACTTCTAATAGATCTATTCTTTTTGACTTAAAAGGTAAACCAGTTTTTTCATCTCAAAAAGAATTTACCCAATATTTTCCAAGAAGTGGGTGGGTTGAGCATAATCCTGAAGAAATTTGGAAGACAACAGTAAAAACTTTAAAAGACGCAATTAAAAAAGCTAATAGATTAAATGGAAAAATCATGAGTATAGGAATTACAAATCAAAGGGAAACTACTGTAGTGTGGGATAAAAAAAGTGGCAAACCAGTTTATAATGCAATTGTCTGGCAGGATCGAAGACAAGAGGCATTTTGTAAAAAATTGAGAAAGCAAAATAAGGAAAATATGATTTTCAACAAGACTGGTCTCTTAATTGACTCTTATTTCTCAGGAACCAAAATTAAGTGGATTTTAGATAATATATCAAAAGCAAAACAATTAATGAACAAAAAGCAATTGCTTTTTGGAACTATTGATAGCTTCTTGATTTGGAGGTTAACTAAAGGAAGAGTACATGCAACTGACGCCACTAACGCTAGTAGAACAATGATTTATAATATCACTTCGAATAAGTGGGACGACTCAATTCTAAACTTATTAAAAATAAAAAAACATATTTTACCTGTTGTTAAAGATTGTGCTGATGATTATGGTCAAACACACCCTTCGATTACAGGAAAGTCTATTCCAATAAATGGAGTAGTAGGCGATCAGCAATCAGCTGCAATTGGTCAGTGTTGTTTTGAACCAGGTTCTTTAAAAAGCACTTATGGCACTGGAGCTTTTGTCTTATTAAATACAGGATTCAAAAAAATTTATTCTACAAACAGATTGTTGACCACTATAGCTTACAGATTAAAAGGTAAAACTACTTATGCCATGGAAGGCTCTATATTTATAGCTGGGGCCGGTGTGCAATGGTTGAGAGATCGAATGAAATTTTTTAAAAAAGCCTCTGAAACTGAAAAAATTATTAAATCACTAAAAAGTAATAATGGCATATATTTGGTGCCAGCTTTTACCGGATTAGGAGCTCCTTATTGGAATGCTAATGCGAGGGGACTACTTAGCGGTATAACTAGAGACACAAATACGAAAGAAATTGTCAGAGCTACAGTTGAATCTGTTGCTTATCAAACTTATGATTTATTTGAAGCTATGAAGCATGATGGTTTAAGACCAAGGATAGTAAAAGTTGATGGAGGAATGGTAATGAACAACTGGTTTTCACAATTTTTAGCAGATATGGTTAATGTAAAAGTTTTAAGACCTGAAGTTCAAGAGACAACAGCAGCAGGTGCGGCATTTATGGCTGGTTTAAAAATTGGAGTTTATAAATCGTTAAAAGATATTTCAAAAAACTGGCGTTTAAATAAAAAATTTAATCCCAAGATAAAGAAAAACATTAGGGTAAATTTATTAAAAGGATGGTCTAAAGCAGTTCAACGAGCTTTAATAAATTAATTCTACTTAAAGTTGTAAAATTATACTTTGACTTTTTAGCAATGATTTGCTCCAATTAACTAATTAAGACAATAATAACAATAACAATAAAACGGGGGAATTAATGTTAAAAACATTTAAAACTATTTTAG
>MDSV01088883.1_pt1 | contig 14492 bp, 15 predicted proteins | sample 810851 | NCBI WGS metagenome assembly MDSV01 (sample SAMN05326640, study PRJNA326480) | marine metagenome | isolation source: seawater | place: Atlantic Ocean: North East | collected 2012 | reverse complement strand
TATTCTTTACCATCAATTTTGACTTCAGTTCCTGACCATTTGCCAAATAAAACTTTGTCACCAACCTTAACATCCATTGGAATTACTTTTCCATCTTCAGTTTTTGCTCCACCCCCAGTAGCTACCACTTTGCCTTCTTGTGGTTTTTCTTGAGCTGTATCTGGTATAATTATTCCACCGGCAGTTTTTTCACTGCTATCTAAAACTTCAATAAGAACACGATCATGTAACGGTCTAAATTTCATAAATTCTCCTTTATAAGTATGTGCTTCATATAGAGATTGGCTAAACATTTTCAAGATATAGTTAGAAATAAGTTTATTAAAAAATAAAGGAATTTAGGGATTTTTTGGTTTATAGATTATTAAAATGACTAAAAATTTAGATAAAGAGGGGCTAGGCTCGATAGTAGATAAATATCAGCTATTTTATATTGATTTGTGGGGGGTTGTGCATAATGGTATAAAACTACATCAAGATGCTATCAATACTTTAAAACAAATTTCTAAGAAAAATAAAGATTACGTTCTTCTTACTAACGCACCTAGGCCCAACAGTTCAGTAAAAATTTTTTTAGAAAAAATGGGAATGGAAAAGGATATTAGAGATCATGTGTTTACCTCAGGAGAAGCGGCATTAAACTATATTAAAAAGAATTTAACAAATAAAACTTTTTTTCATATTGGACCACCAAGAGATTTTGATTTGTTTAAAGAATTTAAAAAAAATAAATCAAATAATCTAGAAAAGAGTGAGTATATATTATGTACAGGATTATTTGACAATCACGATAAAGATTTAACATTTTATAAAAAATTATTTGAAGCTCATATAAAAAAAAAAATGATTTGCACAAATCCTGATTTAATTGTTGATAGAGGAACTGCTAGAGAGCTTTGTGCTGGATCTGTAGCAATGGTTTTTGAAAAAATGGGAGGAAATGTTATTTATTTTGGCAAACCATATCCAGAGGTTTATAATCAATCGACAAACAACAAAGATAAAAAAATACTTTCAATTGGTGATAACTTAAATACTGATATTAAGGGAGCTAATTTATTAAACTATGACTCATTAATTATTTCAAATGGTATCCATAAATTTGAAATTAAAGAAAATGGAATTGAGAAAACAGCTAAATCATATGAAACAATTTGCAATTATATTCAATCAGAACTTAAATGGTGAAATCTGTAAAAATATATAAAAGTTTTAATATAAATTTAAGACATAAGAGTTCAATAATTTTAATTGGCAATTTTGATGGATTGCATTTAGGTCATCAAAAATTATTTAAATTAGCAAGAAATTTTAAAAAAAAATATTCTTTAAATATTGGTGTTTTGACTTTTGAGCCAATGCCGAAAATGTTTTTTAATCCTAACTTACAAAATTTTAGAATATCGAATAAAGACCAAAAAATAAACTTATTAAAAAAGTATGGTGTAGATTTTGTAATAATAAAAAAATTTGATAAAAAATTTTCAAAAACTAAATCGATTAATTTTATAAGCAACATACTTTGTTCAAAATTAAAAGCTAAATTTATATTTGTAAGTAATAATTTTAGATTTGGAAATAATAGAGAAGGGAATGTAAAACAATTAATTAAATATGAAAGTTTACATAAATATAAAATAATTAAACCAAAACCATTATTAAAAAATAAAAAGATTATATCATCTACATTTATTCGTAATTTGTTACAAAATGGTAAATTAAATCAAGCAAATAAATTTTTGGATAGAGAGTGGAGTATAGAGGGTAAAGTAATTAAAGGACGAAAGCTTGGAAAAAAAATTGGTTTTCCTACTGCAAATATTGATATTAAAGATTATGTTTTAGCAAAACCGGGGGTTTATGCTGTTAAAACAAAAAAACAAAAGTCCTCAAAATTTATTAAAGGAATAGCAAATTTAGGATATAGGCCTACTTTTAACCAAAAAAAAATATTATTAGAAGTCCATCTATTTAATTTTTCTGGAAATTTATATAATAAGTATTTAACAGTTAATTTATTAAAGTTTATTAGAGAAGAAAAAAAATTCAAAAATATAGGTCAATTACAAAAACAAATTAAAATAGATTTATTAAAAGCAAAAAAAAAATGACTAAATTTCAAATAAACTTACCTAAAACTGCTTTTTCAATGAAAGCTAATTTACCCACAAAAGAACCGGAATTCTTAAAATTTTGGGAAAGAATAAATTTATATAGAGAGATGAGAAATTCAAGAAAAGGTCAAGAAAAGTTTGTTCTACATGATGGTCCTCCTTATGCAAATGGAAACATACATATGGGAACAGCACTAAACAAAATTTTGAAAGATATAATTGTGAAATTTCATCAAATGGATGGCAAGGATTCTGTGTATGTTCCTGGATGGGATTGCCATGGTTTACCTATTGAGTGGAAGATTGAAGAACAATACAAAAAAAATAAAAAGAATAAAAATGAAGTTCCTATAGTAGAATTTAGAAAAGAATGTAGAGCATTCGCAGAAAAATGGATTGGGGTCCATAAAGATCAGTTTAAAAGACTGGGAGTAGTTGGAGATTGGGAAAATTATTATTCTACAATGAGTTATGAAGCTGAAGCTCAAATTGTTAGAGAACTTGGAAAATTTTTAAAAGAAGGAAGTTTATATAGAGGGTTCAAACCAGTTTTATGGTCAACTGTAGAAAAAACAGCTTTAGCAGATGCAGAGGTAGAATATCAAGATCACAAATCAGATACTATTTATGCATGCTTTCAAGTAAAAAAATCTAATTTCAAAGAACTAAATGATAGTGAAATAGTTATTTGGACCACTACTCCGTGGACAATTCCAGCTAATAAAGCTTTAGCATACAATGAAAGTTTAGATTATTTAATAATTAAGATCTCTGATGATGGTGATCACAAGGGTAAAAAGATAGTCATTGCAGAGGACTTATTAGAGTCTGTTAAAAAGGAGTGCAAAATTGAAAATTGTGAAATTATAAAAAGATTTAAGGGAAAAGAATTTAAAGATACAATTTGCAAACATCCATTTTTTGAACTGGGATATGATTATGAAATTCCACTGTTAGAGGCACGATTTGTAACAACTGAACAAGGAACAGGTATTGTGCATTGTGCCCCGAGTCATGGCCCTGATGATTTTAATCTTTGTTTAAATAATGGAATTAAAGCCATCGAGACTGTAGATGGAGATGGAAAATATACAAAAAATGTTTCTTTGTTTGAAGGAACTCACATTTTTAAGGCAAATCCATTAGTAATAGAAAAATTGAGAGAACAAAAAAAACTTTTGTCTTATGGAGAACTTATTCACTCATATCCACATTCATGGAGATCGAAGGCTCCATTGGTTCATAGAGCTACTCCACAGTGGTTTATCTCTATGGAAAGTCATAAATTACGAGACAAAGCATTAAAAGCAATCGATGAAACAGTTTTTTACCCCAACAAAGGAAAAGAAAGATTAAAATCAATGATTGAAACTAGACCTGATTGGTGTGTGTCTAGACAAAGAGTTTGGGGTGTTCCACTTCCAATATTTATAAATAAAAAAAATAAGAAAATTTTAGTAGATGAAGATGTCTTTGAAAACATAGCTAAAATTTATGAGAAAGAAGGATCTGATTGTTGGTTTTCTGATAATCCTCAAAAATTTTTGGGAGAAAAATATAAAGCTGATGATTTTGAAAAATTATCAGATATTGTTGAAGTATGGTTTGATAGTGGCTCCACACACTCTTTTGTTTTAGAAAAAAGGAAAGATTTGAAATGGCCAGCCTCTATGTATCTTGAAGGTTCTGATCAACACAGAGGATGGTTTCATTCATCTTTATTAGAATCTTGTGGCACTAGAGGTAAAGCTCCATTTGAGTCTATTCTCTCTCATGGTTTTGTTGTTGATGGAAAGGGTTTAAAAATGTCAAAATCATTAGGCAATGTGATTGCACCTGAGGATATTCTTAAAAAATATGGTGCAGATATATTAAGAATCTGGGTTGCATCCTCAAATTATGCAGAGGATTTAAGAATTGATTATTCTATATTAGATCAACATTCTGAGTCTTATAGGAAAATAAGAAATACTTTTAGGTATCTGCTTGGAAATTTAAACGATTCTTTTAAAGATATAAACTTAGAAACTGTAGAGCTAAAAAAATTACCAGAGCTTGAACAATTCATGTTACATAAAATTTATAGTCTTAATTTAAATTTTAAAAAATATTTTGAAAATTATGATTTTCACAACCTTTATAAAGAATTATTAAATTTTTGCACTGTTGATTTATCCGCTTTTTATTTTGATATAAGAAAAGACTGTTTATATTGTGATCCAAAAGAATCTGAAAAAAGAAAATCTACATTATTGGTATTAAATATAATTTTAAATTCTCTATTAAGATGGTTTGCGCCAATTTTATCTTTTACTACAGAAGAGATTTATCAATTAAAGGTTAAAGAAAAAAAAGTATTCATTTGCAAAATTTTTTGAATTATCCAAAAAAATTTGAAAACCTTAAATTAGACGAAAAATGGACTGAATTATTAAAGATAAGAAATATTTGTAATATAAGTATAGAGGAAAAAAGAGCTAGCAAAGAAATAGGCTCAAGTTTAGAAGCATCATTGATAATCAAATTAAACAAAAAAATGACAGAATTTTTGAATAAAGTCGATCTCTCTGAATTATGTATTACTTCCTCTGTTGCAATTAAGGAATGTGCTGAAGAGGGTATAACAGTTGAAACAAAAAAAGCTGAAGGTAAAAAATGTCCAGTATGTTGGAAAATAAATAAAGATCCTTGCGCAAGACACAATTAAATGATTAAAAATAATCTTTATAATTTTTTTTTTATTTTTTTAATATTTTTATTTGACCGAATAAGTAAAATCTTAGTAATTAATTTAGAAAAAAACAAAGGTTTTTCAAACTATAATCTAAATTCATTTTTGAATATTGAACTAATTTGGAATGAAGGAATTGCCTTTGGTTTACTATCATTTAATGAAAAATATTATTATAATATTCTTACAGCCATAATTGTTGTGATAACATTAATTGTATTTTTTTTAATGTTAAAATCGTCGAGTTATCAAAAGTATGGTTTTTTAATGGTATTTGGAGGTGCATCTGGAAATATTTTTGATAGATTGTACTATGCTTCTGTGCCTGATTTTATTGATATTCATGTAAATAATTTTCATTGGTTTATATTTAATGTTGCTGATATATTTATAACATTGGGTGTATTTTTATTGATATACTCTGAATTTTTAAAAAAAGATCATGATTAAGCTTGTATTTATTTTTTTTATTTTAAATTTTTTGCTTGGCTGTCAATCAGTGAAAGATGGGATTGCTCTAAAAAAAAAAGAGGCAGCAGACGAGTTTCTAGTTGAAAAAAAAAATCCACTAGTTCAACCACCTGAGTTTGGTCAACTCCCTGTTCCAGGAGAAAAACCTAGCTCTGATGAGTCATCAACTGACAATATTCAAAACATTTTAAGCAAGGGAAACACAGAAACCCCAGAAAATCAAAACAACTCAAAAAAAATTGAGGAAAATATTTTAGATAAGATTAAAAATAGATGAAAATATCAAGAAATATATACTTAAAAGTATTTAAGTATAAACTAGTAGATAAAAAATTATCAAAATATTTAAATGATCTATTGAATGATAAAAATCAAATACTTAAATCATTAACTAGATTTTATAAATACTCGTATAACAAAAAACTTATTTCTAATTTACAAAAATATTCCAAAATAAATTTGATTGGAATGGGAGGCTCCTCTCTGGGGGCTCGTTCAATCTATTATTTTTTAAAAAAAAAAATTAAAAAAGAATTTAGATTTTTTGACAATTTGTCATTTCAAAATGACATTATTAAATCAGAAAAAAAAACTCTTAATTTAATAATTTCTAAGTCAGGTAATACATTAGAAACAATCGCTAATGTTAATTTAATTACAAAAAAAAATCATAGAAATATTTTTATTACAGAAAACAAAGATAATTATTTGATTTCCTTAGCAAAAAAACTGAAATCTGAAGTGGTATTTCACAATAATTACATTGGTGGTAGATTTTCAGTTTTATCTGAGGTGGGAATGTTGCCCGCTGAATTGATGGGTTTAAGCCAATCAAAATTTAAACAATTCAACAATTTGGTAAAAAATAAACAATTCAATGATGCTTTAATTTCTAATGTTTCAGCTATATTAAATTTTGTTTATAAAAAAAAAACGAATTCAATTATTTTAAATTATGATGAGGGTTCAAAAGATTTTTTTTACTGGTATCAGCAACTGGTTGCAGAAAGTTTAGGCAAAAAAGGAAAGGGTTTACTTCCAATAATTTCTACTTTACCTAAAGATAATCACAGTTTGATGCAATTATATTTAGATGGTCCAAAGAATAACTTTTTTACTTTCTTTTTTGCAAAAGAAAACTTGCATATGAAAATTAATAATAAAGATTTATTAAAAACTCATGACTTTTTAAAAAATAAAAGTATATATGATATAAAAAATGCTCAATTTAAAGCTACACAAAAAGTATTTGATAGAAAGAATATTCCTTTTAGAAGTTTTGTTATAGATAAAAAAAAGGAGGAAACATTAGGAGAATTATTTACCTTTTTTATACTAGAAACAATATTGTTAGGAAGAGCATTAAATGTAAATCCTTTTGATCAGCCATCGGTTGAATTGATTAAAAAAGAAACTAAAAAAAATTTTTAATTTCCAATAATTATCTTTGAGATTCCATATGATCTCTGATCGATTATTCTCAATTTTTTAGAAATTTTAATATCATCTCTTTTATGTCTGTGTATTATAATTATTCCATTGTTATCTAAAATCTTATTTTTTTTTATTTCATCTATCAAAAAATTTATTTTTTTTTCTTTATATGGAGGATCAATAAAAATTAAATCAACCTTATTTTCAAAATATGTATTAATTTTAAAATAATCAAAACAATCTTTTTCAACAATTTTACAAATATTTTCTGTATCGATTGATTTAACGTTTTGTTTTAAGATATTTAATATGTTAAAATAATTTTCTACAAATATAACTTGATTTGCACCTCTTGAAACACACTCTAATCCAAAAGATCCAGAACCAGAAAATAAGTCTAAAATATTAGAATTTATAATTTCAAAATTAATTTTTTTTGAGTGAACAAGTAAATTAAAAATAGATTCTTTAACCATATCTCTTAAAGGTCTTGTGTTTTTATCTAATGGTTGGTGAATTTTTTTACCTTTGAAATTTCCACTAATAATTCTCATACATCAATTACTTTATATCCAATATCTTTTCTGTAAAAACCTTTGTCCCAATTAACTTGATTAATTAACTGTATTGCTTTTTTTCTACATATTTTAAATTCATTAGATTTAACTACAAAATTTAAAACTCTTCCACCATTTGAAAAAATATTAGATCTGTCTTGGATTGTACCTGCATGAAAAATAAATTCATTCTTTTCGAGTCTTACCTTATCTAAATTTTTAATAGGTAAGTTGTTTTGGTATTTTTCAGGATAACCTTCCGAACATAAAACAATGCATAAACTTTTTTCTTTACTCCATTCCAAATTAATAGATTTTAAATTTTCATTTATACAAGCTAAAACTATTTCACCAAAATCGGTATTTAATTTTGGTAAAATAGTCTGACATTCTGGATCTCCCATTCTTACATTATATTCGATTAAATAAGGTTCTCCTTTTACAATCATCAAACCAGCATATAAAAATCCGCAAAAACTTGTATTTAAATCTCTTAGGCCTAATAAAGTTGGTTCAATTATTTTTTTTAATATTTTTTGATTTAACTCTTCATTCTCTAGCCTAGATGGAGAGTAAGCACCCATTCCACCAGTATTTTTACCCAAATCACCCTCAAAAACCCTTTTATGATCTTGAGCTGTCCCAAATTTTTTATAAGTTAATCCATCAGATATAATAAAAAAACTCATTTCTTCTCCTTTAAGAAATTCTTCTATTAAAACATTTTTAGCTTTTCCAAATTTTCCGTTGAATATCTCGGTCACTGCTAAATTAGAGTCATCTTTATTTTCACAAATATAAACTCCTTTGCCTGCTGCTAATCCATCTGCTTTAACAACTATTGGATAATTACATTTTTTTAAAAAATTTAATGAATCTTCTAAATTTTCATAAACACCAAATTTGGCAGTCGGAATATTATATTTTCTACATAATTTTTTTGTAAAAATTTTTGAACCTTCAAGTTGTGAAGCGATTTTATCTGGACCAAAAACTTTAATATTATTTTTAACAAGAAAATCTTTTAATCCATTCACTAAGGGTTTTTCAGGACCAATTATAATTATTTCAATATTATTATTCAAAATACATTTTTTTAGATCATCAAATTTATCAATATTAACCTCTATATTTTTAGCAATTGAGTTTGTGCCTGCATTCCCCGGAAAACAGTAAATTTCGTTGATTTTTTTTGATTTTTTAAGTGCAAGGCAAAGTGCATGTTCTCTTCCTCCACTTCCTATTATTCCAACTTTCATATATCAATGTATAAACTAAAAATGTTGAAAAAATTAGCTAAAATAAAATACTTACCAAATAACTTTGAAATTTTAGAAAATGGAGATCATGTAATTTGTGCTATTTCTGGAAAGAAAATACCATTAGAAAAACTTAACTACTGGAATGTTGATTTACAGGAAGCTTATTTTTCATATATTGAAGCGTCGATAAAAAAAGAAAAATCAAAATAGATTATTTCCACCTATTATGCGTCCAAATCCACTGCTCAGGTTTTTTAATTATCATTGATTCAAGTATTTGGTTTAATTTTAAAGTGATTGATTCTAAAGAATTTTCTCTGTCAAATTTTATAGGATGATTTATTTTTAGCTTAAAATTGCTGCCTTGAATTCTTTCTATGTAAATGGGAACTATCTTTGTTCCATATTTTTTTACAAATTGAGCTGGAATAGTAGTGGTAAAAGCTTTTTTATTAAAAAAATCACATTTGATACCTTGAGAAACTCTTTGATCAATCATTAAGGCAATAGAAGCGCCTTCGTTAAATTTTTTTAGTATATTTTTAGTGCCAGATATACCTTTTTTGATCTGTATTTTACAGATGTGTTTTTTTCTTATGTATTCCATTATTGGATTTAAAAAAATATTATTCAAAGGTCTGTAGATTGCGGCTAAATTTATTCCTGACTTTTCTAAATGCATCGCCATTAATTCAAAATTATTAAAATGGCCAGAAATAAAAATTACTTGTTCAGAATTAACTTTTATATCTTCCAATATTTTTTGGTTTTCAATAATTATTTTTTTTGCTTTTTTTAATTCTTTAATGAATATATATTCGACAAACATTATTCCATAATTAAACCACATTTTTTTTAAAATTTTATTTTTTTCATTTTTATTCATTTCAGGAAATGCTAAATTTAAATTGTTATGACTTAAATCATTTGATCTAAAAAAAGGACCAATTAATGTAAAAATTGTTCCAGATATAAATGATGAAATTTTTAAACCAATAATTTTAAATAATATAAATAGAAAAATTATTATTATAAATTGAATAAAATATTTAATATACTTCATTGAGTTTTGTAACAATAAATTTCATTAGTTTATTTTCATTTTCAATTTTTAAGTCTATACCTAGATAGTTAATATCATTTTTATCTTCTAAAGATATTTTAACATAATCTTTTTCAGTTGTAATAATACATGCATCATTTTTTTTAGCCCTTTCCTTAATATTTTTTATATCTTTTTTTTTATAATTGAAATGATCAGGAAAAATTATTTCATCAACAATATTAAATTTATGTTTTTGCAATGTATCCTTAAAATTAAGGGGATTTCCAATACCACAAAAAAATAAATATTTTTTTGAGAGATCAAACTTATCTAAATTTTGCACCTCATATTGAGTATCAAAAATTTCTATTTTTGGATTGTTTGATTTAATTTTTTGTTTGATATCATCATTAATCTCATTATTTTTTTTCAAAAATACAGCATCATATTTTTTTAAACTAGATATTTTTTCTCTTAAAGGACCAGCTGGAATAAGCTTGTTGTTTCCAATCCAATTATACGAATTAAAGCAAACAAACTTCAAGTCATAAGAGACATTTCTATCTTGAAGACCGTCATCAAATATTAAATATTTATAATCATGTTTAATAGCTTTTTCTATAATTTGTGTTCTATTATCTTCTGTAATAAGATTTGTTTTTTTCTCTAAAATTTTTTTTTCATCAATATGGGACGAATATAATTTCTTTCCTGTGCAAACTTCAAAATTAAACTTTTTTAATAGCTCATATATCTTGATGGTTGTGGGTGTTTTTCCAGTGCCACCAATGTATATATTACCAACACAAATTGTTTTAATTTTTTCATTCTTTTTTTTAATTTTTTTATTAAGGAAAAAATTATTTATTAACAATATGATTGTAAATGGTGACAGTATAATTGAAATAAAGTTTGGCTTTTTTAAATCCCAAAATTTGGGTTTTTTAATTTGCATTTTTTAATAAGAGATTAATTTCATTTAACGTTTTGTTCAAGATATTTTGACCAATAAAATTAATCTTTTTTTGTATTTTTTTTGAATTATTTTTTTTGGAAAATAATTTTGTAATTTCATTTATCATTTTTTTTTGATGGGATATTTTTTTGGTTAAATTATTTTTTTTTAAAAAACTGTAAATTTCCTTAAAATTATGCACATGCGGCCCGTGTAAAATATTACACCCAAATCGAGCAGCCTCTAAAGGATTTTGACCTCCATGGTTAATCAATGATCCCCCCAAAAAAACATTTTGACATGCGCGGTAAAATGATTTGGTTTTCCCGTATGTATCTACAAGATAAATATCTGTATTATCTTTAATTTTTTCTGAGGAATTATGTTTATGTACTTTAAGGTTTAAATTATCTAATTCAGATTTAATTGCATTTGCTCTTTCTGCATGCCTTGGAATTATAACTGTAAGTAAACTTTTAAATTTTTTTTTAAGTTCCTTATGCGCCTTCCCACAAAAAATTTCTTCAGTGTGGTGTGTGCTAGATGCACACCACACTCTCTTTGATTTAAAAAATTTTTTTAAGTTATGATTTATTTCGCTGCTTTCATTTTCAGACTCAGAAAATTTGAGATTACCAAAAAATTTTACATTTTTTACACCAAGTTTTTTTAGATATTTTTGAGACTCACTACTAGAGGAAAGACAAAGATCAAATTTATTAAAGAGATTTTTTGATAATTGTGAAAATAAACTCCACTTCAAAAAAGTTTTTTTTGTAATTCTTCCATTTAAAAGATTTATAGATATATTCTTTTTATTTAAATTTAAAAACATATTTGGCCAAATTTCAGAATCAATAAAAAAAACAAAAGAAGGTTTCCAATAATCTATAAATTTTTTAGAGTGGAAATTTGTATCAATTGGAAAAAATTGATGAATTACTTTTTTAAATTTATAATTCTGTATTACTTTTGATGAGCTTAATGTATTAGAAGTAATTAAAATTTTATTGATTGTATTTTTTTTCTCTAATTTTTCGATTAATGGTATTACGCTTTTGATCTCACCCACACTAGCTCCATGGAACCATATAAGATTACCCAAACCTCTTTTTTTTGAAAAAAAGCAAAATTTTTCTTTGAATCTCTTAAGATCTTCTTTTTTTTTTAAAAGTCTAAATAAAATTATAATTGGAGAAATCAAAAAGACAAAATTAATTAAGAAACGATAAATAATTAGTATCATGTCTTTTTAATTTGTTTTTCATAAAAGTTTTTATATGCACTTGAAGAGATTAATAATTCTTCATGGTTTCCCTTACCAACAACTTTACCTTTATCTATAACATAAATTTTATCCGAGCTTAAAATTGTAGATAGTCTATGCGCAATTACAATTGTTGTTCTTCCTTTAGTTAGATAATTTATTGCTTTTTGTATTTTACTTTCCGTTTCTGCGTCAAGTGACGAGGTTGCTTCGTCTAACAATATAATTGGGCTTTTTTTTAAAATTGCTCTAGCAATTGATAATCTTTGTTTTTCTCCACCAGATAATCTTATTCCATTTTCTCCAATAGAAGTGTCATATTTTTTTGGCAGTTTATTGATAAATTCATCAGCAAAAGAAAATTTAGCAGCTTCTTCAATTTCATTTTGTGTTGCGTCTAGATTTGCATATGAAATGTTATTTCTTATTGTGTCATCAAATAATGTAATATCTTGGCTAACTAACGAAATATTTTTTCTCAATGAATGTATTGTTGAGTAATTTATAGACTGATCATCAATTTTTATATCACCTTTGGTTATATTGTAAAAACGAGGGATAAGGTTCAAAACTGTTGATTTTCCTGCACCACTTTGTCCAACAAGTGCAGTCATTTTTCTACCTGGTATTTCTAAATTGATACTATCTAGGACATCTCCTTCTGTATTCAAATATTTAAAAGTTACATCCTCAAACTTTATAGTTCCGTCATTTATAATAAGATCTTTTGCATCAATTTTATCTTTAACTTTAGGAATTGTATCAATTATTGGAAGAACTTTTCTAGCTCCTGTTAAACCTTGTTGAACTGTTATATTTAATGTAGCAAGTGATCTAACAGGCTGATATGCTAGCATCATTGCAGCTAAGAAAGAGAAAAAATTACTTACTTCCAAATCTCCTTTAATTACAAATTTTGCAGATATAAATATAATCAAAGCAATCATAATCCCAGTCAACGACTCCATTATAGGTGATGCTCTAACAAAAACTATCTGAAGTTTTTTATTCGAGTCTTTTAAGATTTCAATAAATTTTCTTGATCTATTTTTTTCATGTTCTTCTTTTTGAAAAATTTTAATGATTTTGTGATTTTTAAAAATTTCGAGAAAGTATGATGCCAAAGTTCCATGCCTTTCCATTTGTTGCATTGATACTTTTCCTATTCTTTTACCCAATCCTCTTGCCACAATACTAGCAAAAGGAATCATAATTATTGCCACTAATGAAAGTTTCCAATTTTGATAGAACATAACTGAAAGTAATCCTATTAAGGTTAAGGTATCTTTGAATAGATTTAAAATGGCTGTACTTATTAAATTAACAATAAGATTTACATCATTCAGCAAATTTCCAATAAATTTTCCTGAATGTTTATTATCAAAAGTTTGTGTATCTGAGTAGACTAAGGAAGCAAACATATCATTTTGCATATCTTTTTTAACTTCCTCTGCAACACCAATCATAATAATCTTAGCTAAATAGAGTGAAGTACCCTTAATAAAAAAAGCTATAATAATAAGAACAGGAATTATTATTATTAGAGTTTCTGATTTATTTATAAACAATTCTTTTATTGCAGGATCTAATAAGTATGCAACTGAGGAAGTACTAGCAGCGAGTATAATTGAAAAAAAAACAGAAATTAAAATTCTATTTATATATTTTTTAGTATAGTTTTTATAAAGTCTTTTAAAAATTTCCTTATTAGTCATGTTTTTAAACTTTTCCTAAGATCAGCCCCATTGTTAATATGAAACCTAAATAGTTGTTTGATTTAAAAATTTTTAAACAATTAATTGGACTATCAATTTTAAGATTATAAATTTGCAAGAAAAAAATTTGAAAAAAAATAAATATTAGAAAAATATAAAAAATATTATTTAGTTCCATTAAATATCCCGTAGTGAGCAAACTTAAAAAAAATACAGTGTAAGCAATACATAAAAATAAACGTGGATTTTTTTTAAATTTAATTGAAGTTGATTTAAGTCCTATAATTTCATCGTCTTTAATATCTTGAAACCCGTAAATGGTGTCATAACCAAGTGTCCAAAATATGGCTCCAAAGTAAAGAATTATTGGAATGAAATTTATTTCATTAGTTATTGATGTCCACCCAAGTATTAAACCGTAATTAAATGTTAAGCCTAAAAAAAGCTGTGGCCAATAAGTAAAGCGTTTCATAAGTGGGTATGTAAATGCAAAAGGCATTGAAGCTAATGCTAAAAAAATTGTTAAATTATTAAAATTTATTAACACAAAAAAAGCCAATACACATAAAATTATTGAATAAATCATTCCAAGTTTTACTGATACTTTACCGGATGCAATAGGTCTATCTTTTGTTCTTTGAATTTCTTTGTCAAAGTTTCTATCCAATATATCGTTTACGATGCATCCCGCAGATCTCATTAAGATTGCTCCTAATAAAAATAAGATTAAATAAAAAATATAAATTTTGATATTTTTTGAAAAATCATAAGCAATAGTAAGTCCCCATATACATGGCCAGAAGAGCAACATATAACCTATAGGCTTTTTTAATCTTGTGAGTTCAATGAATAAATTTAATTGGTTCATAAAAATTTACTTGTAAATAACAAAGGCAAGATTGATAATCAAACTGATTCGTATGAATATAGATTACACGGTA
>MDSV01096115.1_pt1 | contig 14493 bp, 16 predicted proteins | sample 810851 | NCBI WGS metagenome assembly MDSV01 (sample SAMN05326640, study PRJNA326480) | marine metagenome | isolation source: seawater | place: Atlantic Ocean: North East | collected 2012 | reverse complement strand
TCGTCATTTACCAAAAATATGTTCGAAAGTTAAAAAAAGTAACAAAATAAAAAATTTTTGGGGGGATGCATTTAAAAGCATCAAAGAAATTGAAGATTCTAAGTATGATAAAATATTTGTTGATTTAAACGATGACCAATACTGTATTGATCTGGCAAAAAAAAACATGAAAGGTTTAAAAAGAATTCTTAAAAAAGGTGGTGTAATAACAGCTCAGGTTGGCAGTAAAGATAAAAAACCAAAACAAGTTGAAAATTGGTGTAAAGTTCTAGATAAAAGTTTTGGTAACGTTAAAATTTCAGGCGCTTATATACCCAGTTTTGATTGTAGATGGAATTTTGCTTCTTCAATAATGAAATAAATTTTTTATTTAGGTCTATAAAAAGATCTTAAAGAACAAACTGATATTACTATTCCATAAAGTTCTATTAAACCTTCAGTTATTCCAGGTTTGTTAAATTTAAAGATACTAATAAATATTTTTTTTACTGCTTTAATAATATTTGGAAAAATTTTCCTTAAAGCGGTAAAAAAACTGAAGTTTTTTTTAAAGAAATAAAACTTCGACCAATTGTAATGAAATGCTCTCGTTAAAGAGACTATATTTTGATATCTGGCATTTGAGGATTTGCCCCCTGGATGATAAAATTTAATTTTATTACAAACAAATAACTTCTTGTTATTTCTTTTTAAATTTTTACAAAAATCAAATGTTTCAAAATATAAAAAAAAATTTTCATCAAAAAAAATATTTTTGATATTTTGTTTTTTTACAAAGAAGCAATTATCAATGATATCTACCTCAATCATTCCAAATTTCTTATAAATACCATGATTTAGTTTAAGTCTATTTTCATAAATTTCATAATTTTTAAATATTTTTTCATTTTTATATGTGGGCGCAATTATTCCAAAATCTTTAGTTTTTTCAGCACATTCAAATAACTTTTTAATTGTTTCATTATTAAAACTATGGTCTGGATTATTTAAGAAAACATATTTTGTTTTAGATTTTTTTATTCCAAGATTATAACTTTTAGCTAATCCTAAGTTTTTTTTTGGTATTAATACTTCTATATTTTTGAATTTTTTTTCTAATTCTAATTTTATTTTCTTATCTAATGAATTTTCTATTATTATTATTTTGTATTTAGACGATATTTTTTTTAGTATTTTTTTAAGTATAAATTCACTTTGGTAAGCACTAAATACTATTGTTATATTTTTATGCATAATATTAAATAAGTTTTAAAAATTCTTCATACTCAATAAGATTTAAGTATTTTTTGTAGTTATTCGAATAATCACTATATTTCAAATTTCTAAAATTATTTATATTTAAATTAAGATAATTTTTATTTTTTCTTTTTAGTATTACGCCTATACCCTCGTCTGCATTTAGGCAATATACATCTAAATTTTTATCAGTTCTTTTTTCCACCAAAGCTTTCCAAGTATCTCCATTCCAATTAATTTGGCATCTTGGAACTGCTTGATAATAATAATTTCGAGGAAAACAATCATGTAATAAAATAATCCCATTATCTTTAATAACTTTAAGAGAATTATCAATATCTTTTCTCACTTGATCGTACGTATGAAGACCATCAATAAATATTAAATCAAATTTTTTATTATTATTTAAAAAAAATTCATCACTTGTCTTTCTCACATTGCCTCCAGACTTGGGATCTACACCAATCTTATCTTTACAATTGATATAGTCAAAAAGATCGTTTTTAAATGTTCCTATTTCTAAATAGTCTTTAAATTTTTTTAAATCAATTAGTTCCTGAATAATTTCTTGTCTTTTTTTTTTTAATATAAAATTTACTTCCAAACTTTTTGAATTAATACCACCGGTTAAATAATGGTATAAATAAAAAATTTTCATTACATTTTTACTATTAAGCAATCTTTGAAATTTATTTTTGATGAATTTTTTCATTTGAAAGATTTTATAGTTGCAGTCTTTACATATATTTGATTAGATTTTAACACAATATAAAATTGAGTGTAAATTAAAGAGAATTAACAAATGTTTAAAATATCTTGCATACAACTAAGGTCTAGCAACAATATCAAAGATAATTTGAAAAAAACTACTAATCTAATTGTTAAAGCAATTAAAAACAAAACAGATTTTATAATAACTCCTGAAGCATCTTCTATAATGTCGTTAAATAAGAAAGAATTACTTAATAAGATTTCTAACACAGATCAAGATATGTATTGTATTGGAATAAAAAAAATAGCGAAAAAGTACAAAAAATGGATTTTAATTGGATCCTTAATTACAAAAAATTTAAAAAAAAAAATTGTAAATAGATCTATTTTAATAAACCCATTTGGAAAAATTGTGACTTATTATGATAAAATACATATGTACGATGTAAAATTAAGTTTTAGAGAACAATATTCAGAGTCAAAAATTTATACAGCTGGAAAAAAAATTAAATCTTACAATTTGCCTTGGGGTAAATTTGGTTTTTCAATATGTTATGATTTAAGATTCCCAAGTATGTTTAGAAAATTAGCAAAGTCTGGATGTTTATTTATAAGTGTCCCTTCTGCATTTACTCATACAACGGGGAAAAGACATTGGCATACATTATTAAAAGCGAGAGCAATAGAAAATTACTGTTTTATTTTTGCTCCTGCTCAAGGCGGTAAACATTCTAATGGTAGAAAAACTTATGGTCATTCTTTAATTGTTTCTCCTGATGGTAAAATTATTAAAGAAATTAAGTCAAATAAAGAAGGCTTTATAACAGCTACAATAAATCCCTTGGCCGCAAAAAAATTAAGACAATCTATACCGAGTCTTGGGTTTGAATAATTATTTATGAGATTTAACCTCTTTAATATTCGAACCTAAAATATTATTTATTTCTAATTTAATTTTCGCTCTTAAATCATTTGATTTATATACATTTCTAGCATTTTCGATAAATTTTTCACCAAAATCCCTTTCTTTCTCTGCACGTCTTTTGTTATTTTCTATATCCCATAATTTTGAATTAACTTCTTTTAATTGAATTTTTTGTTGTCGAATTAGAGATTGATCAGGAATAAACTTACTCATAGTTTCATTTAAAGATACTAATTCTTTATTAATTTCAGCTAATTTAATAGCATCAGATATCTTAATTTTTTTTATTTCTAAAATGGTAATCTTATCGACTAGTTCGCCAGCTGATATTTCTGCCAATATTTTGTCTAATTTTGTATTCATATTAGTTTTAATGATTATACTAAGAATATAAATATACTCAGATTAAATAATGTCAAATATATTAATTATAAAACATGGTTCTCTAGGGGACTTGATTCAAGCTAATGGAGCAATAAAGGACATTAAAGAATTTTATAAAACTAAAAAAGTTATCTTATTAACATCACAACCTTATTCTTTATTTATGTCAGAATGTCCATATATAGATGGAGTTATCACCGATAAAAGATTACCAAGATGGAATTTATTTTTTTTATATAATTTAAAAAAACTATTATCTAGATATAATTTTTCAAAAGTTTTTGATTTACAAAATTCAAGAAGAACAAAATTTTATAGAAAATTTATTTTAAATAATGCTGATTGGTGCTCTTCAGAATTAACCTTGGAACCAGGTCAGAAAAAAGCTGACTTAGATAAAGAACCTGTGTTAGATCGAATGGAATTACAATTAAAAAAAGGTAATATTCCAACTAAATATATTAAGAATATAGATTTAGATTGGGCTAAAGAAGATTTATCTAAATTAATTAAACAGTATACGAATAGAGAGTATATTTTAATTTTTCCATTTTGTTCAAAAAAACACCAAAATAAAAAATGGCCTTTTTTTAAAGATTTAATTTCATACATTAGGCGTGAATTTAAAAATAATTACTCTATTTTTGTTGCGCCTGGACAAGAAGAAATAGAAGAAGCTAAAAATTTAAGTGCAAATATCATAATTGATGGAAAAAAGGCTATTAGTATAAAAAAATTAATTTCATTAATAAATAGCGCAAAGTACATTATCTCAAATGATACAGGTCCAGCTCATATTGCTTCTCATCTTAACAAAAGGGGATTAGTTTTGTTCGGAAGTCATACATCAGCTAAAAAAGTAAGTATAGAAAATTCAAATTTTAAAGCACTAAGTGTCAAAAATTTAGCAGATTTAAATATAGAAACCGTAATGAAGGAGGTTAAAAAGAATTTAAATTAATTCTATATATTTCTTAATAATTTTATTCCAACTAAAGTTTTTTGAAAATTGTAAAGCATTAAGGCCAAGTTCTTTATATTGATTATTTTTTAAAATTTTCAATAAAGTCTCATAGATATCATTTAAACTATTCCCGTCACATAGATAACCAGTTTTACCATCTAAAATGGCATCAGATTCTCCTCCAAAAATTCCACCAATTGAAGGTTTCCCATAAGATGCTGCTTCAATAAAAACAATACCAAATCCCTCGACAGATTTTTTGTGAACAGTTGATGGCATAATAAAAATGTCAGAACTTTGGAGTAAAGCAAGTTTCTCTTGTTCAGTAGTTTTATAGATAAATTGTGCTTCGTTGGTTAAACCGAGTTCTTTTTTTAATTTTATCAATTCATCTTTTTTATCCCCATCACCAATAGAAATATATTTCATCTTTGGAAATAAAGGCAGTAGGTTTTTTATAGACATTAAAATATTCTTATGACTTTTTCTTTCATCCAATCTCGAAATAGTAATCAATTTTGGAAATGCTTCACCATAAGTCTTTGATGCAAAATTTTTTGCTTCACTATTTATTTCTAATGGATAATTGCATCCAGGGTTAATAATTATAATATTTTTTTTTTCATAACCTAGTTTTGTAATTAATTTTTTAGTAAAATTAGAATTAGAAACTATAAAATCTGCTTTTTCCAAAGCTTGTAAAACCCTTTTATTAAGTGTTGATCCTAAGGAATGATTAATTTCTTTAGAATGAATTAAACAAAATGATTTTGTTTTTTTTAAAGAATTAATGTCTACATTTTCTATGCTTTTCCAATGATCAAAAAAAACAGCTCTCAAATTATTATTATTTATAAATTCTTTTACAAGATTAGCTTTTCTATATTTTTTGAAAATTTTAAAACCAGAGACTCTTTGAATATTTAATTGTGATTTTTGATCATAATCTTTACAATTTTTAAAATCATCTGCAAAAACTTTAACTGGTCCATGATTAATTAGTGCATTAGACAGGCCTTCCATCAGGTTTTGAATACCCCCTACATCTGGTGGAAAATTTCTTGTTGAAACTAAAAACATTAATTAAACCATTTAATATTGCAGCCCATACTTGGAATTTGTTCAACTGGACCTTTTTGTGTTTTTGCAATCATTGTCATTGCTACTTTTAAATCACTGTCTCCACTTCTCACAGGTTTTAAATCTTTTAATTCTCTAATACGCCCTCTGTATTGTAATTCTAAATTCTTATTATATCCAAAAAAATCAGGGGTGCACACCGCCCCATAATTTTTTGCTACTTCTTGAGTATCATCAATTAAGTAATTTAAATCTTTAAAATGATTGGTTTTTGCAAATTGTACCATTTTATCGAATGAGTCTTCTGGATAATTCTTTGTATCATTTGACATAATTGCTACAGAATTAATTCCTTCAATTTTCAAATTTTCACAATCTTCAACTAAATCTTTGATAACAGCTTTAACATAAGGACAATGGTTGCAAATAAACATTACAAGAGTTCCATTTTTTCCCTTAATATCCTCCAAGGATACCATTTTTGAATTTATTGATTTTAGCCTAAAATTTTTAGCTTTTTTACCAAAGTCGCAAATAGGTGTTTTTGTTAATGCCATGATATATTATAAGTATTATAAATTAATTATACAGCAATTTTATGATTTATGATTTTGAAGGACATACACCAAAAATAGATCCTAATAGTTGGGTGGCTAGTAATGCTACAATTATTGGACAAGTAGAATTAAAAAAAGAGTCTAATATTTGGTTTAATTCTACATTAAGAGGTGACGAAGAACCTATATTAATTGGGGAGGGTTCCAACGTTCAAGACGGAAGTGTAATTCACACTGACCCAGGCTGCCCTGCTATTATTGGAAAAAATGTAACAATAGGACATTTAGTTATGCTTCATGGATGCATCGTTGAAGATGATTGTTTAATAGGTATAAGCAGCACTATACTTAATAAAGCAAAAATAGGAAAAAATTCAATCATTGGAGCAAATGCATTAATTACTGAAAATAAGATCATTCCAGAAAGATCACTAGTGTTAGGAAGTCCAGGTAAAATTATCAGAGAAGTTACAGATAAAGAAATTCAAAGCATTAAAGAAAATGCAAGACATTATGTTGAAACCTTCAAAAAATACAAAAGGTAAATACTTTAATGTCATCAGCTACTATAAAGAAAATTATTCCTTGTAAAAAAAATCAGCTCATAGATATGGTTTTAGATATCGAAAAATATCCAGAATTTGTTCCTTGGTGTATTTCTGGAAAAGTCTATAATAAAAAAGAAAGCAGCGATATGATTTCTTTTAATGGAGATTTAAAAGTTGGAAAAAGTTTTTTGAATGAAACTTTTTCTAGTCATGTGTCACTTTATAAAGAACTAGATAAAATTATTGTGACAAATTTAGATGGTCCATTAAAGTATTTAAAAAATGAATGGAAATTTAAAGAAGTAAACAATTCAACAGAATTAGAATTTTTTATTGATTTTGAATTAAAAAATCCAATTCTTAATGCGATAATGACTAAATCTTTTGAACTTGGTCTTAGTAAAATTGCCAAGTCATTTGAAAATAGAGCAATTAAAATTTTTAAATCATGATTATGATATTTATTCTTTTAGTTTTATTTATTTTTACTTTCAAATATTTATCTAATTATATTAAAAAGGTAAGAACAGGTGATCCTTATGAAAACGATCTGACTTATTGGATGTTTTCATATGATTTTAAATCAACAAATAAAGATTGGGAACCGGAAAATAAAAAATTATTACAAAAAAAAAGAACTAGAAATGCACTCATATTTGTTCTTTATTTAAACGTTTTTTGTATATTCTTACTGCTAAATAGTTTTGCAGCCCACTTATTAGAAGCAATAGTTAATCAAAAATTTAGTTATCCAATTTAAATTAACTAAGTATATTTTCTAAAAGTATTAGAGCTTTTTTTACTGTTGCTTTTTGAATTAAAAGTCTTCCTTTTTGCTTGAAATGATTTTTGCTTACTAAGACTTTTTTACCATTTTTGACCCCTATAAAAACAAGTCCCACTGGTTTTAATTTATTGCCACCTTTAGGTCCTGCAATTCCAGTAATTGAAACACCTACTTCACATTTGCTTATTTTGCAAAGATTATTAACCATAGACAAGCAGCATTGAACACTTACAGCACCATGTTTTTTAATTATTTGAGCAGGAATTTTTAAAATAGTTTTCTTTGCTTGATTTGAGTAGGTCACCAAACCCATCATGAAAACTTTAGAAGCACCGCTAACTAAAGTAATATTGCTTGAAAGCATCCCACCAGTACACGATTCAGCTATAGCCAACTTAAGTTTTTTTTTCTTTAAAGTCGAAATTATTTTTTTATTTAAATTCATAAAAATAATTTTGATTTGATGATCATAAAAATAATCAAAGTTAAAACAACATATAAACCTGCAATAATGTCATCAATAATTACCCCAAAACTATTTTTGAATTTTCTATCAAAAAAATTAATTGGAAAAGGTTTTTTTATATCAAAAAATCTAAATAAAATGAAAATATAGATATAAAATAAAAAAGCCTCTTGAGAATTTTTTATTACTCCATGAGCAGTCTCATACAAGTAAATCGGTATAGACTGACCTATTACTTCATCTATTACTACTTCTTTGGGATCTTTATTTTTTGCGTCTTTTATATATTCAGCTACAGCATAAAAAGCGTATAAAAAGATAAATATAAGAAAAATTAAGATAATATTCTTCGGTAAATTTATAATATGAAAAAAACTAAAAAGTAAAATTGTTGTTATCAAAGAAGTAATTGTACCTGGGGCATACCTAATACTGCCCAATCCAAAAAAAGTAACAAATAAATAATTAAAATTTTTAATCATATTTAATAACTGAGATAATCACTTCACAAGCTATAGCTTTTTCCTTTCCTATTATACCTAACTTTTCTGTTGTTTTACCTTTAATATTAATTTGTTCTTTAGAAATTTCACAAAATTTACAAATGTTTTTAATAATCTTATTTTTATACTTTTTAATATTTGGGGTTTGAGTAATAATATTTAAATCTAAATTATTTATAAAATAGCCTTTATTTTTAATTTTGTTTATCACTTGTTGAAGCAAGATTGTAGATCTAATGTTTTTAAACTTTTTACTTTTATTAGAAAACATTTGTCCTATATCTCCCATTTTACACGCCCCAAGTATTGCATCTGTTATAGCATGTAATACAGGATCACCATCTGAATGACCCAAAGTTCCAAGAGAAGATTTAATTTTTAAACCTCCTAAATAAAGCTCTCTTTTTGGCACAAGCCTATGTACATCAAAACCGATACCAATATATTGTCTAGTTTTAAAAAAATTTTTCAAATTTTTAAAATCAGATTGATCAGTAATCTTAAAATTATTTTTATCACCAACAATAAATTTTACTTTATTTAGATCCATATATAATGAAATATCATCATCTCTATATTTATTTACATTAATCTTATGTAAGTGATAAATTTCTTTAAGATTAAACGCTTGAGGAGTTTGAGTAAGAAAAAAATCATCTCTTTTTTTACCTATAATATATTCACTTAAGCTAGAATAAAATTTTTGTTTAATAGCGTCTTGAATTTTAATTTTTGGAACTACAGCTCTTGAATTTCTCATATTTTTAATTATTGAACTGAATAATTTTAATGAAAAATTAGGTCTAGCGACATCATGAATTAAAACTTTTGAGACTCCTTTTGAATTAACTAAATATTTTAACGCATTAAAGGTAGATTGTTGTCGGTTTTTTCCACCTTTTATCAATTTAATATTTTTTAATTTAAGTGATTTAACCCTTTTTAAGTCTTTTTTATTATAAACAACAACTATCTTTTTAATTTGTTTAAATTTACGAGCTTTATTGACGTTTATCTCTACTAATGATTTACCTGCAATTTTTTGATAAGGTTTAGCAATATTAGATTTAAATCTATGGCTATTACCTCCAGCAAGAATGATTAAACAAAAACTCATTGTACTAACTTATATTATATTTATATGAATAATTAACTCTTAAATAGAATGTTTAAAATTATTAAAAACTTTAATTGGATTATTTTATCTTCATTTTTATGTATATTTATGGGGATTGTTACCTTTTTGACCTTTATTAATGAAGGATTCATTCCTTTAACAGATGAAAATTTACAAGTTTTATTACTCTCAGATATATTATTACTGCTCATATTTTTTAGTTTAATTTTTAAAAATTTTTATCGATTTTATCATACTGGTAAAAAGAATAAAAAAGGCTCTCAAACGAATCTTAAATATATTTCTATATTTTCTGTTTTTACTCTTTTACCTTCATTAATAGTAGCAATCTTTTCATTATTTCTGTTTAATTTTGGAGTTCAAAATTATTTTGATGAACAAATTACTAAAGCAGTAAATAATTCTAATGATGTTGCAAAAAATTATCTAAAAGAAAGCAAAGAAAATGTAAAATCAGATGCAATTTTAATGAGTGCTGGGTTGAACAGAGCTTCAAACTTTTATTATTCAAATCAAAACAGATTTAAAGAAATTATGAGAATAGAAAAATTATTAAGAAAGATAGATGATGTTTACTTAATCGATAGTTTAGGAAATATACTAATGTCAAATGTTAGAGACGTAACTGAGGAATTTATTATTCCGTCTGATGAAGACTTTGATCAAGCTTTAGAGGGTAATCAAGTTTTTATTAATAACGATTTAGAAAACAAAACAACAGTTATGACAAAATTAACTTCTTTAGTAGATACTTATTTATATATTTCTAGAAACATAGATCCAGAAACATTGAGATATTTAAATGAAACAGAACAAGCCGTGAGTTTTTATTATTTTGTTGAAAATAGTCAAACTGGAATAAAAGTTACATTTGCAATTATATATATTATCGTGGTTACATTACTATTATTTTTATCAACATCTATAGCTATATCTTTTGCGTCTAGATTAACTAAACCAATTATAAATTTGATTGGAGCATCTGATGCAATTAGCAAAGGTGCTCTTGATGTTAAAGTACCTAATATCGAAGCCGATGACGAATTTAAACAATTAAATAATAATTTTAATTTAATGATCGATAGACTAAAAAAACAACAAGATAAACTACTAGTATCAGAAAGACACCTTGCATGGGAAACAGTGGCTAGAAAACTAGCACATGAAATTAAAAATCCTCTAACACCAATTCAATTATCTATAGATCGACTTAGGGAAAAATACTCATCAAGAATAACCAAAAACTCAAAAGATTTTGAAAAGTATTTAGAAACTATTAATAGACAGATTAAAGATATTGAAAATTTAGTAAATGAATTCTCTAATTTTGCAAGAATGCCAAGGCCAATTTTTAAAAAAATAAATATTATAGATGTAGTAAATAGATCAATTGATTTTGTTAAAATGTCCTCTAAAAATCAAGTAAATCTAAAATCAAATAATAAGAAATTAATAATTAATGGAGATGCAGAGCAACTAAATAGAGTATTTATTAATTTGATTAAAAACTCTGAAGAAGCATTTTTAGAATTTGATAAAAAAACCCCTAATTTTAAGGGTAAAATTGACATAGAAATTATTAGTAATAAGGACTATATAATGATTAAATTAAACGACAATGGTAAAGGCATTTCAGATATTAAAAAAGTGATGACGCCTTATTTTACAACTAAAATAAAAGGAACAGGACTAGGTTTGCCAATAGTAAATAAGATTATAAATGAACATTCTGGAGAATTTTTAATTCAAAACAAAAAAAATGGCAGTGGAATAAATATTGAAATAACGCTCCCAAAAATAGATGCATAAAGAAATCCTAGTAATTGACGACAATCCAGATATACGTTTTTTGATTTGCAACATTTTTAAAGAACAAAATTTTAATGTTCGTTCTGCCGCAAATTATGATCAAGCAGTCTTAGAAATAAATAAGAAACTACCAGATTTAGCAATAATTGATATTAAACTTGATAAAACCGACAAAGATGGAATTGATCTTTTAAAATTAATAATGAAATTAGATAAATTAATTCCAGTTATTATGATTTCTGGCCATGCAACAGTACAAATCGCTGTAGAAGCTATTAGGCTAGGTGCTTATGAATTTATAGAAAAACCTTTTTCCACAGAAAAAATATTGAATTACGTTACAAGAGCTTTAGAAACTGCCAATTTAAAACAAGAGAAGGATATAATAGAAAATAAATTATTTCATTCTTTTGATCTAATTGGGAAAAGTCCAGCAATATCTAAAATTAAAAAGATGATTGAAAAATTATCTACATCTGAAAGTAGAGTTTTGATTTCTGGACCGACTGGGTCGGGTAAAGAATTGGTATCCAGAAAAATTCATAAAAATTCTGGTAGATTTAGAGAACCTTTTGTAATTTTAAACGCAGCTCTCTTAAAAGAAACTACTTATGAGAAAGAATTATTTGGCGAAGAGTTTAAAGACGGAAATATATCATTTGGAGCTCTAGAAAGAGCAAATAAAGGAACTTTATTAATAGACGAAGTGTCCGAGATACCATTTGAAACCCAAGCAAATGTGTTAAGAGTTTTAATAGATCAAAAATTCAAACGACTAAATGGCTCTAAAGATATAAATGTAAACATAAGACTTATTTCGTCCACATCAAAAAATTTGAAGGAATTAGTTGAAGCAGGTAAATTTAGAGAAGATTTATTTCATAGATTAAACGTGGTGCCCATAGAATTAACTTCTTTAAGTTCTAGAACTGAGGATATACCTTTATTAATAGATTATTTTATGGATAAATTATCAGAAATTAATGGAGTACCGAGACCAAAAATAGAGGTGAAAAATGATAATTTATATACTTATAATTGGCCAGGTAACGTTAGAGAATTAAGAAATTTGATAGAAAGGGTCTCAATATTATCAGTTGATGAAAGTCAAAAAAACGTAGATAAATTAGTTAATGATATTTTATCTACTTCATCAATAGATAATGAGCAAAAATTGAAGGAAAAAAATTTTTCTGGCCCCCTAAAAGAAGCGAGAGAGCATTTTGAAAAAGAATATTTGACTATTCAACTTAAAAAAAATCATGGAAATATTTCAAAAACAGCAGATTTTATTGGAATGGAACGATCTGCTCTGCATCGAAAACTTAAATCTTTAGGAATTAAAGGTATTAACTAAAATGAATATTATAATATGCGGAGCCGGTAAAGTAGGCTTTTCAATTAGCAAACAACTATCTGCGCAAGGACATTCAGTAACTGTTATTGATCAATCATCTGATGATATAAAAAAAATTAACGAAACCCAGGATGTTAAAGGTGTTGTAGGTAGAGCGTCTTTACCTAGTGTTTTAGAAAATGCTGGAGCAGATAAAGCTGATATGGTCATTGCGGTTACCAGAAATGATGAGACAAATATGATTGTTTGTCAGTTGGCCAGTTCATTGTTTAATATATCAAAAAAAATTGCAAGAATAAGAACAAAAGATTTTCTAGAAGGTAAGTGGGGTAAATTATATAACAATTCAAATATTCCTATTGATGTGATTATTTCTCCGGAACTAGAAGTAGCAAAATCTTTATATAGAAGACTAGAGGCTCCAGGTGCTTTAGATAACGTGCCATTTGGAAAAGATAAAGTTAAAATGTTAGAGATTTCGATTGAAAAAAATTGTCCTATTAAGAATATACCTTTAAAAGATTTAACGAAAAAATTTCCTGATTTTAGAGCTAATATACTTGGAGCTTTAAGAGATGAAAAATTTATTTATCTTAAAAAAAATGACAAATTATTAGAAGGAGACAATATCTACGTTGTTGTCAGCAGCGATCAGCTTAATCCTATTTTAAAAACTTTCGGACATGAAGAAAAGACTGCAAAAAATGTTTTAATTATTGGTGGAGGTAATATTGGTTTAAACTTAGCAAAAATGTTAGAATCTAATTTTGAGGATGTCAGAGTAAAAATAATTGAAAAAGATAAAAAAAGGGCTGAAGAAATAGCTAATGAATTATCCTCATCAATTGTCATAAACGGAGATGCTTTAGATGAAGATATTCTTAAAGAGGCCAATTTAGAAGATTCTGAAACCGTGCTAGCTTTAACGAATGATGATGAAAATAATATGATGGCTTGCGTCTTAGCTGAAAAAACAGGATTAAAAAAAAGAACTATAGCTATAGTAAATAAAACTAATTATAATTTGCTTCAAGACTCATTAAATATAGATGATCTTGTAGACCCAAGAATGACAACCGTGTCTAGAATCATGGAGCATGTTCATAGAGGTACTATAGGAACTGTTTACTCATTATTAGATGGAGAATATGAGTTTATAGAAGCAAAAATTTTAGAGAAATCCGAATTATTGAATAAAAAAATTAGAGATTCAAATTTGCCTGAAGATATTAGAATAGGGGCGATCGTTAGAAAAGACAAGGTAATTATACCAAGATCCAATTTTATTTTTGAAAAAGACGATCTTGTAGTCTTTTTGGCAAAAAGAGAACAGTTAAAAGAAGTAGAGAATATTTTTAGTGTTAGTTCAATTTAATAATGAATTTTAAAAGTATTAGTTATTACTTAGGTTTATCATGTTTTCCCATAAGCATTTTATCATTTATAAATATTCTTTACTCATCTTATTTTGATTATTTTTTAAGTATAAATTCTTATATATTGACTTTAGGTGTCTCATTCTTTTTTGGACTTACTCTTTTTTTAATTGGCAAAAAGTCAATAAAAAGAATTAGTTATATTGAACAATTAATATTTATAGTTTTAGTTTATTTATTAATATCGTTTTTAATTGCGTTACCATTCTACTTTAGCAATTATCAAGTTACATTTTTAAATTCTCTATTTGAGTCAATTTCTGGAATTACTGGTACAGGTTTCTCAATTTTTAATAATATCAAATATTTAGACCCAACATTAATACTTTGGAGATCTTCATCTCAATGGATAGGGGGATTATATTTTTTATTTTTCTTAATACTAATTTTTTCTAATAATAAATTTAATTATAAAATGATAAATCTAACTTACTCTGGTGACGGAAGTATAAATTCTGAGAATAATATAAAAAGACTTTTGCTTAAAATATTTATTTTATACTCAGTCTTAAGTTTTTCTATTTTTATATCATTAAATGTTGCTGACGTTAGAATGTTTAACTCCCTTAATTTAAGTATGAGTCTAATTTCT
>MDSV01153069.1_pt1 | contig 14495 bp, 12 predicted proteins | sample 810851 | NCBI WGS metagenome assembly MDSV01 (sample SAMN05326640, study PRJNA326480) | marine metagenome | isolation source: seawater | place: Atlantic Ocean: North East | collected 2012 | reverse complement strand
CTATATGTATTTAAACCCAGTTTTTTTCTTAATTCATTTTCCATAGACAAAATAATATTTTCATATTCTTCTTTTTTAGTTTTTCTATCTTCTAAGTTTATTGAAATCCATTTTTGGTTTTTTCTCTCATCTCTTAAATCCATAAGTTTTTCATAGTGTTCAAAAAGCAAAGATTTTTTTACTCTTTGATCGCTCATTTTTTTTAAAAGGGGCAATGATGACCCTAATCTATTAAAGTTTTTGAATCTTGTAGAAGTAATTTGATCGTATTTTAGAGCTTGAGGTAATAACCCCTCACCAACTTCCTCTGAATCAATAAGACTAGGAAGAATTAAGTTTGGTTGGATGCCTTTACTTTGGGTACTTCCTCCTGAAACCCTATAAAATTTAGATTCTGTGAATTTTAATTGACCTTTGGAAACAGCTTCTAGTCTTTGAACAGTTCCTTTGCCAAAAGTTTCTGTTCCTAGTATTAAGCCTCTTTTATAATCTTGTATAGCTCCTGCCAATATCTCAGATGCTGAAGCACTCGCTCTGTTAACTAAAATAATAAGAGGATCATCGTAAGTTTGGAAGCCTCTTACTCTTCCTATTCTATCTATTCTTCCATTTGAGCTTTTTACTTGAACTTTAGTTCCTCCTCCTAGAAATAGATGTGCAAGAGCGTTGGCTTCTAATAAAGATCCCCCTCCATTATTTCTAAGATCTAAAATTAAGCCATCGACAGATTCTCGCTTTAGTTCTTGAATTAATTTTTTTACGTCTTTACTTGAACTTTTATAATCGTAAATACCTCGATTGTAAGCTTCAAAATCCATATAAAAAGCTGGAAGTTTAATAACCCCTAGATTCAAGGATTGACCATTTTTATTTACACTGATGATTTTCTTTTCAGCATCTTGATCTTCTAATTTAACGTTTCCTCTTGTTATTTCTATGATTTCAGTTTCATTATCTGGAGATGAGGCAGAAATGATCTCTAGTTTTACCTTAGTTCCCTTAGGACCTCTTATCAGATTAACTACATCATCTATCCTCCAGCCAATTACATCTGTCAATTCAATATCTTTTTCTTGACCTACGGCAACTATTCTATCTTCAGCCTTAATTGTTTTAGATTTTTCTGCCGGCCCTCCTGGAACAAGAGAAGAAATGGATGTATATATACAGTCACTGGTTAAAAGTGCACCTATTCCTTCAAGAGAGAGGCTCATTTCTATTTCAAAATCTTCCGTTCTTCTTGGAGAAAAATATGAAGTATGAGGATCATAGGAAGATGCAATAGAGTTTATGAAGAGACCAAATACATCCTCATTTCTTGTCTGTAAAAAATTGTTTCTTTGACAGGTAATTTGCTTAGATAATTTAGTTTTAACTTCTTCATCCTTATTCCCATTAATTAATAGTTGAATAACGCTATTCACGAACTGGTTTGTCCATAGAACAAAAAGTTCTTCTTCAGATTTCAACCAAGGAGCTTCACTACGGTCTACCAACATTCTTATATCTTGATTTAGATTTAAAGTTTTAATTTCTTGCAATAAAGCTAAATGTAGATCAGACCTTTGTTTGTATCTCTTTTGATAAACTTTAAATAAATTAAAAGAGTTACTAAGTTGTGAATTTAAGAGGTCAGGCTTAGTGTTCTCCAGTTTTGTAGTCAATACTTCGTCCTCTAGCAAGAAAGACCTAGTAGGATCTAATCTTTCTAGATAAATTTCATTAGCTTTTATATAGATTTCCTCATAACTCTTTTTTGTGAAATGGTTTTTTTCAAGTAAGAAAACTATTTCTTGTGCTAAATCAAAGTCTTCTTCCGAATAAACTATGTCTTCAGAAAGAGCATTATTAGAGAAACTGATAATTATCAGAGATAGGAAATATATTTTTCTTATTCTGATTAATTTACTCATTTATTGATATTTAGAATATTAGAGGGATTCTTATTTCTATAATTTCAGATTACTATATCTTCTATTTTAAGGAAAATGAATAAAGACAACTATAAAAATTTAGGGATCAAACCATATCAAAAAGGACTACTTGATTTAGGTAATGATATTTATTGCTATCTTCAGCCAGATGGCGGATGGGGTTGGAGTAATGCTGGACTCATAGTTGACGGCGATGAGAGCTTAATTGTTGATACTTTATTTGATGAAGACTTAACAAAAAAGATGCTAAAAGAAATGAAGAATGCAGAGCCAAAAGCTATGAAAAATATAGTAGCTCTGGTAAATAGCCACTCAAATGGCGATCATTGCAATGGTAATAATTGTGTAGACACTAAAGAAATCATATGCAGTGAAGCAGCTTTACAAGAAATGGCCCATGAGTCTCCTGAAATTATGGCCAACTTAATTGATAACGCCCATAAGATGGGAGAATTAGGTAAATACTTCTTAGATTGCTTTGGTCATTTCAACTTTAAGGGGGTTACTCGAAAGTTACCTAATAAAACTTTTAGTGGAAAATCAGAACGAAATGTAGGAGATAAGCGTATTGAGTTGATTCAAGTAGGTCCAGCACATACTAATGGAGATATTCTTGTTTACATTCCAGAAGATAAAACTGTATTTACAGGAGACATATTGTTTATAGAGGGCCATCCCATACTATGGGCAGGGCCAGTTAAAAACTGGATAAAGGCATGTGATCTAATTTTATCAATGGATGTAGATTTTGTTGTACCTGGTCATGGCCCTGTAACAGATAAAAGAGGTGTAAGAGCAGTAAGAGGTTATTTAGTTTATTTAAGAGATCAAGCAGAATTAAGATTTGAGAATGGCATGAGCCCTTTAGAGGCTTCAAAAGATATTGACATGAGCCAATTTGAGTCATGGGGAGATGGAGAAAGGATTGCAGTAAATGTTAATTCCTTATACAGGGAGTTTAAACAAGAAACTCTGAGAGAAGACATGACAATACTATTTTCTCAAATGGCGGAGCTAGCAAATAAATGAAAAAAGACAAACTAGAGTTTTTTTATGATTGCAGCAGTCCTTGGACATATTTAGCCTTTTCTGAAATTGAGAATTTATCAAATAGACATAATTTAGAACTTATATGGAAGCCAATTCTAGTTGGAGGAGTTTTTAATTCTGTTAATCCTAGTGTTTATGAGAGCAGAGCAAATCCAGTAAAAGAAAAAAGAGATTACTCAAATAAAGACTTACAAGATTGGTGTAAGGTTAGAAATATAGAAATAAATTGGCCTAAAGTTTTTCCAGTTAATAGCGTAAAGGCAATGAGGGGGGCTATTTATGCTATAGACAAAGGAGTCATATCAGAATATTCGTCCAAAGTTTTTTATAGTTATTGGACTGAAGGCAAAGATATTTCTCAACCTTCCATCCTCTCAGAAATTATAAATTCGCTTAATATGAATGAAGGGGAGTTCTTTTCTTTTATTGAAAAAGATTCGACTAAGGAAACACTAAAATCAAATACACAAGACCTTATGGATAGAGGAGGTTTTGGGTCTCCAACTATTTTTGTGAATGAATCTGATATGTTTTTTGGAAATGATCGACTGTATTTGATAGATGAATTGATAAAAATCAATCCATAACAATAGCCACTTTACCCAGAAGTTTTCTTTGCTCTAAGAACAAAATGGCTTCTTTAGATTCTGCTAATGAGAACTTTTTACATATATGAGGCTTAAAAGCTCCAGTTTCGGCAATTTCTCTGATTGCTTGATTATTTTCTTCTCCCTTAACAGGATCTCGTCTTCCATACTCACCAGCCCGAACTCCTATGATGGAAAACCCTTTTATTAGAGGCATATTTACTGGGGCCGTTGGTATCCTTCCGCTTGCAAATCCCACAATTAATAATCTTCCACCCCAGTTAATACACCTTATAGATTCATCGAAAACATCACCCCCAACTGGATCATAGATAACATCTGCTCCTTTGCCTTCAGTTAAATCTTTTACTTCTTCTCTAAAAGCAACTCCATCTTCTTTGTGGGTTAGAACGATATGATCTGCTCCCCAACTTCTGGTCTCTTCTAACTTGTCCAGAGATGTTCCTGTAGCAATTACTTTAGCATCTAAGTACTTTGCTAATTGAACTGCTGCCATACCTACTCCTCCAGTTGCTCCATGAACTAGGACTGACTCTCCTTCGTTTAAATATCCTCTTCTTACTAGAGATACATAGGCGGTGAGATATGCAGTCTGAAAGGAAGCAGCTTGAGCAAAATCTAGACTCTTTGGTTTTAATTTCACTCCTTGTTCTGGAACTTTTATAAATTCTGAGAAGGCACCAGTACCCCAAGATCCAAAAGTTACTTCATCTCCTTCCTTTAATTCCTTAACTAAATCTCCTGTTTTTAGTATTACCCCTGACCCTTCCATGCCAAGAATAAAAGGTAGCTCGGGTTTATGCTGATATTTTCCTTGTGTCATTAAAAGATCAGGAAAATTCACTGATGCAGCTTTTACTCTAATAAGGACTTCATTTCCAGTTGGATCTTCAGTCTCTATTTCATTTATTTGAACCCCAGATAAATCGTCAGTAATTTCTGAACAAACTAAAGCTAATCCTTTATTCATCTTTATTTTTTTGCTCTTCAGCTGACTTATTTATAGAGGAAGAGGTTTGGTTAAACATCATATCAAGACTCTCTTTGGTTTGTTTTTGTCCGAAAGACCTTGCTTCCTTTCCTACATCAATGCCCCTTCTAACAGCTGGTCTATTTTTTATATCATCAAACCATCTTCTTACATTCTTAAATGAATCAAGATCTACTTCATACCTTTTATACGCAGTTACCCATGGAAAAGAAGCCATGTCTGCTATCGAATAATTACCTGCTAAATATTCCTTAGATTCAAGAACATTATTCATTACTCCGAGTAGACGGTCATACTCATTTTTATATCTTTTCTCTGAATAAGAATGATCGCCTGGGAAGTTAGGTGCATAATTAACAAAATGACTGACTTGTCCTGCCATGGGTCCTAAACCTCCAACTTGCCAGAATAGCCATTCTAAAACTTTAATTCTTTCTTCATCATTGTTTCCAAAGAATAGACCAGTTTTTTCAGCTAAGTACATTAAGATAGCGCCTGATTCAAAAACACTTATAGGATCATTCAAAGAGTTATCAACAATTACTGGCATCCTATTATTAGGACTTATTTTTAAAAAATCCGGTTTAAATTGGTCACCTTTTCCCAGATTTACTGGAATAACCTTATAAGGAAGTGAGCATTCCTCTAGCATTATGGTGATTTTCCAACCATTAGGGGTTGGTGCATAATATAGATCTATCATTTTTTTCTCTTTAAATTAGTAGTTTATCTTTTTTCACCCAAATTTGATTAAGCCAATCTTTTATTTCTTGTCTAAATAATTCATCATTTAGATAATCATTACCAAGAAAGGATTGAGGTATTTCAATTATTTCAACTTCAACTTTTACATCATTCATTTTTCCGCACAAGAATTTCCAAAAAGTTCTATCCTTAGAATCATATTTTATTGTGAAATTAATGAAAGACTTTATATAGGGCATGGTCGAGAGTGCTAAGGCTATTCCTCCTGTCTTGGGGACCAAGAGTCTCTCATATGGCGATTTTTGTTTTATTTTTTTCTCTTCCGTAAATCTTGTACCTTCAGCAAAACTAAAAATAGATACGGGGTATCTGGAATATCTCCCAAAAGATTTTTGCATTTGTACTATGTCTTTACCTCTTAGTTCCGGATTTTTTTCCAATTTTTCTTTTGAATATCTTTTTAGAAAAGGCATATCTAAAGCCCACCATGCTAAACCGATTATTGGCACCCATTTAAGTATATCTTTCATAAAAAACTTCAACATAGGAATGTTTCTATTTGTAATGCTTTGTAAAATAAATATATCAGCCCAAGATTGATGATTGGCTGTAACTAAATACCAATTAGTTGAATCCAGTTTTTGAAAGCCATTTATTTTCCATTTTGGTCTATGTAAAAGATTTATCCAGGTTTTGTTGCAAAATATCCAACATTCACCTATCCAAATAATTAGTTTTGTAAAAAAAGTTTTCCAGCTTTCTAAAGGAAAAAGTAATTTTAGTACTGCAAAAGAAAGCAGAAATATGCACCAAAAGAGAGTATTTAATAAAACAAGAATGAAAGCGGTTATTCCAACTAAAACGCTCACAATAGTTTATTTACCAAAAACTTTAATATTCACTAAGTTTTGCATATTTATCTATATGATAATCGGAAGAACCAAATATTTGCTCAGCAACTCTCGATCTTTTAAGAAAAAATCCAATATCAAATTCATCCGTAACCCCAATTCCTCCATGCATTTGAACTGCTTCATTGCTCACAAGGTGCAATGTTTCGCCCGCCTTAAATTTAGCTAAGCTAGCAAACCTGCCTCTATCATTTGAATTTTCATCCACTGCATTTAAAGCTCCAACAACAGCAGATTTTGTGAGTTCCAATTCAGTGAACATAATAGCAGCTCTATGCTGTAGAGCCTGGAAAGAGCCTATGACTGATCCAAATTGTTTTCTTTCCTTTAAGTATTCAAGGGTTCTATCAAAAGCTTCTAAAGCACTTCCTAGCATCTCAGAAGATAAACCAATCTGAGCTCTATCAAGAACTTCTTCTATTACTGAATATCCAGCATTGAGGTCACCTAAAATTGAATTTTCATTCACCTCTACATCTTTAAATTTGATCTCAGAAGCATTTCTAGAGTCAACCATATGAGCTCTGTTAACTGTTAATCCTTTAGTATCTTTATCAATAATAAATAAGGTTATACCAACTGAATCATTTATCTCTCCATTTGTTCTTGCTGCAACTATTAATGTATCTGCAGAATGGCCATCTAGAACAAAAGTTTTTTGGCCATTAATTTTAAAGCTCTTTCCTTCTTTTTTGGCTAAAGTTGAAATATTAGTAGGTGAGTGTCTAGGGCCTTCTTCTAGAGCAAAAGCAGTAGTTAAGTCTCCAGAAACTATTTTAGGTAAAAACTCCTTTTTTTGGTTTTCATTTCCAGCTAATTCTATGAAACTTGCTCCAACTAGAGCAGTAGAGAAAAGAGGCGATGGTACAAGAGTTCTTCCAGTTTCTTCAAGTATTCCACCTAGACCCATCATGCCAAAATTAGACCCACCATAGTCTTCAGAAATTAAAATTCCTGCCCATCCTAGTTCAGCCATTTGTTTCCAAACTTCTTTAGAGTAACCGGTTTCATCTTTTGAATCCCTCAAATTTCTAAAATGTGAAATAGGGGCATTCTTTTGTAGGAATTCTTTTGCCGTATCTTTGAGGAATTGTTGTTCTTCGTTTAATAATAAAGACATAATATTTCTCCCTTCTATTTATCAGGCAGGTTAAGAACTCTTTTAGATATAACATTGAGTTGTACCTCAGATGTTCCTCCTTCAATTGAGTTTCCTTTTGTTCTCAACCAGTCCCTTGTAATAGCTAGTTCTTCTGCTGAAAAAGGTTCTCCTTTCCAACCAAGAGCACTAATGCCCATTGCTTCTAACATTAGCTCGTACCTAGATATATTCTGCTCAGTTCCATAGTATTTGCTAATTGAAGCAGTTGCACTTGGACCACCAGATTTCATTTCTTCTCCCATCCTTTGGAGAGTAAGTCCAAAGGCTCTCGAGTTAAGATCATGTTTAGCAATTTTTGTTCTTAATATCGAATCTGCCAGCTTATTTTCTGAATCAGAGCCAGCATATTTTTTCCCTAATTGAGCTAAGGCAGATGTTTTACTTTTTGGACCTCCAGAACCTGAACCTAGTCCCATTCCAGAAATCATAGACCTTTCATGTTGTAATAATCTCTTAGCAATAGTCCAGCCTTCATTTATTGTTCCGATTAGATTTTCTTTAGGAGCTTTAGCATCAGTAAAGAAGGTCTCGCAAAAAGGGGATTTACCACTAATTAATTTGATTGGTTTTACCTCAACACCAGGTTGATTCATGTCGATTAAAAGAAAACTAATACCTTCATGTTTCGGTTCTTGAGGTCCTGTTCTAACAAGACAAAAAATCATATCTGCATAATTTGCATTAGAGGTCCAGATTTTCTGACCATTAATTAAGTATTCATCTCCTTCTAAGATAGCCTTAGTTGAAAGACTGGCTAAATCTGAACCAGAGCCAGGTTCACTATATCCTTGGCACCACCAAATTTTTCCCTTAACAATATTAGGTATGTGTTCAAGTTTTTGTTCATGAGAAGCAAATTCAAGAAGAGCAGGCCCAAGCATCCAAATACCAAAACTTCCTAGAGCTGGTCTTGCGCTTATTGCTGCCATCTCTTCTTGAAGAATTTTGTTCTCTTCATAAGTAAGACCACCGCCACCATATTCTTTTGGCCAGGTTGGACAAGTCCATCCTTTATCACCCATTTTCTCTAACCAAATTTCTTGATCTGGGTGAGAAAAGGAAGGATTTCTTCCTCCCCAACATACATCACCTGGCTTTCTCATTTCAGGTGGGCAATTTGTTTCTAACCAATCTCTTGTTTCTTGTCTAAAAGTTTGAAGGGTGCTCATATTATTCCTTGAATGTTTGTTGCAAAAAAATAGTTTAAAGTTATTCTATTAAATCAAATTTAGAAATAAAAGGAATGGGAGAAAAAAGATGAAAGCATACCAAGTAGTAGCTAACGGGGAACCTCTGCAAGAAAGAGAATTTGACACCCCTCAACCAACAGGAACTGAAGTTTTATTAAAGACGGTCTCTTGTGGAGTTTGTCATTCTGATGTTCACATTCATGACGGCTATTTTGACTTGGGTGGTGGAGTTCAACTACCTTCTCCTCTGCCTGGTGGAGAGCCTTTAACTATGGGGCATGAAATCTTTGGAGAGGTTATTGAAGTAGGCGATGATGTTGAAGGTATTAATCTGGGTCAGAGATATGTAGCTTATCCTTGGATGGGGTGCGGTGATTGTGATCTTTGCAATGACGATATGACCCATTATTGTCCAAACAATTCTAACCTTGGAATTCATGTAGGTGGTGGCTATGGAGATCATGTAATAGTTCCTCATTCTAAATATTTATTTGATGCAGCAGATACACCAGATAGTCTTGCAGGTAGTTATGCTTGTAGGGGCTTAACTGCTTATAGTGCCTTGAAAAAAGCTGGACCTTATACAAAAGATAATTCTTTAGTAATAGTTTCTGCTGGAGGTTTAGGTTTGTTGGCCTTAAAGATAGCAAAAGCAGCATATGGAATTAGTCCTATAGTGATAGACATAGATGATGAAAAACTAGGTATGGCTAGTCAATTAGGAGCGTCTGCAACTATTAATTCAACTGAAGAAGGAGCTGCAGAAAGGTTACTAGAGCTCACGGAAGGAGGAGCTAGGTCCATAGTTGATTTTGTTGGAGCGGAGGCCTCGGTAAATTTCGGATACAACCTACTTGCCAGAGGAGGATCATATGTAATTGTTGGTCTCTTCGGTGGTCAAATTAGTGTTCCTTTGCCTATGCAGGCACTTTTTGAAAAGAAATTAATGGGTTCATATGTGGGAAGTTTAGGAGACATGCAAGAGTTGATGGAATTGGTCGTGGCAGGAAAGATCGAACCTGTTGATGTAGAAACAAGAGATGTTTCAGAGGTAAACAGGACCTTGGAAGAAATGAAAGAAGGCAAACTGCTTGGTATGGTAGCTTTAAGTCACGATTAATTAAATTATCGCAGAGAAAACTTCTCCTATTTGCTCACTAATAACTAAATCAGCTATATGGTCAAAGTCAGTAGGTTGATTATTGATTATAACTAGTTTTGCCCCCACTTCCTTTGCGAGTTGAGGGAATCCGGCTGCTGGAAATACTAATAATGAAGTTCCAATAGAAATAAATAGGTCGCAGGTTAGCGTTTTTTCTTGAGCTATTCTCATTTCTTCTTCAGGCATTGGCTGACCAAAAGATATTGTTGCAGTTTTAATAAATCCACCACAAATATCACAAATTGGAGGTATTTTGTTTCTAAGAAAGTTATCCCTTAGTACATCTAATTCATACCTTAAATGACATTCCAAGCATTTAGCATATGTAGCATTTCCATGCAGCTCAGTTATTCTTGAATTATCAACCCCTGAATCTTGATGCAAGTTATCTACGTTTTGGGTAATCAAATGAGCTTTTTGCTTTTTTTGCATAATTTCAGAAATTTTAAGATGACCTATATTTGGACTTGCTGATGCAAAAGTCCCATCAGACGAGAATTTTCGTTCCCAAGACTCTAGTCTTTTTTCTTCAGACGCAATGAAATCTTGGAAATATATTGGCTGAGTTGTTTTCCAGATACCTTTAGGGCCTCTAAAATCAGGAATTCCTGATTCGGTGCTTATACCAGCACCAGTAAAAAAAACTATTTTTTCATTTTCATCCAATAACTTTTGAAATTCTAGAATCATTTTTAAAATTAATTACACAGTTTTTTTCTGACTAAACTAAACTATAGAATCTTATAGAAATTAATAATATGCAAGAAATATTAGCTAACCAAGAACTGCTATGGGTCTTAACAGTCATTTATGACTTAGGTCTAGCAATTCTTTTATATAGATTTTTTGGTAAGTATGGACTTTATGCAGCAGTAATACTTGGAATTATTTTAGGAAACTTGCAAGGGGGTAAGGTAAGCGAGTTAGAAGTTTTTGGTTATTCATTTACAGCAAGTATGGGTGCAATACTGTATTCAGGTATTTATTTTGCCACTGATGTTCTAAATGAAAAATTTGGAAAAGAGGAAGCAACTAGAGCTGTTATGTTAGGTTTTGTTGCCAATATTGCTGTCATGATTACTTTATGGATCAGTATACAATTTAGGCCATCTGATATAACTGGTTCTGCATTAGAAGTTCATAATGCAATATCTACTCTTGCTGGATATTCTCCAATTTTTGTTATTGGCTCTTTAACTGCTTACTTAATTAGCCAGCGATTTGATGTTTGGGTTTTTCATAAACTTAAGGTCATGACCGAAGGAAAGTACCTATGGTTAAGAAATAATTTATCAACATTATCCTCTCAGGCTCTCGATACTTTTTTATATACCTTTGTTTGGGTAATAGCTGGAGAACTTTCTTTTGCAGCAGCATTTGGAATAGCTTTAACAAAATATGTATTTAAGGTCATAATTGCACTTATAGATACTATATTTATCTATTGGGTAAGAAAATGGTAAAAAAGAAGAAATTCACACACATAGCAATAACAACATCTTCTCCAGACAAGAACATACCAATTATTGCTAAACAATTGTTTGAAGTGCTTAAAAATCAAAATGTAGAGATATTTTTAGATGAGAAATTAAAATTAGGAAAACAATATAAAACTGTTTCTGAAAAGGTTATTTTAAAAAAAGCTGGATTAATTATTGCAATAGGAGGGGATGGTACCATGCTAAATTCTTCTAGATTATATGGTTCTGCAGGAATTCCAATTTTAGGAATTAATCTTGGCAGGTTGGGTTTTTTAACTGATATTGCCCCAGAAGAACTCACTTCTTCAATAATTAAAATTATAGAGTTAGAGTACATTGAAGATAAAAGGTTTTTTCTTGAAACTAAAGTAACTAATAAAAAAGAAAAAGCTTTAGCGCTAAATGAGGTAGTCATTCATTCTGGAGCAATAGCTCAATTGATAGAATATAATTTATTTATAAATGATGAATTTGTTTATAGACAAAAAGCAGATGGTCTAATTATTGCAACTCCTACAGGGTCTACCGCTTACTCTTTATCTGGAGGAGGTCCTATAGTGCATCCTAATTTGGACGTTTTGATTTTAATGCCTATGTTTCCTCAAGATTTATCTTCTAGCCCTTTGATTGTAAGTGCAGATAGTTCGATTAGATTGGAGTTATTAGATAAAAATAATAAAAAGCATCTTAGTTTTGATAGCCACAATAGTATTTCCTTTAAAGGAGAGGCTAATGTAACGATAAAAAAAGCTAAATCTGAATTATCCTTAATTCATCCAAAAGATCATAATTTTTATGAGAGTTGCAGAAATAAGTTAGGCTGGAGTAAAAGTACAAATAGAATGGGGTAGATTAAAAAACTAAATACTCAATTCTCATAAGTAACTTTTGATCTTCATTTTCTAAATTTAGGTAATTATCCTTAAAAGCAACATATTCAATAAATAACTCTATTTTCTTTGTTACTTGAGTAATATAGCTTATCTCCAAAGCTTCAATTTTCCTTGGACTATTTCCCCAATAGTTTTTTAAATTATTATTTTTATTTATATTTGCATTAGAGTACTTAAATTTAAACATATGATTTGTTGGTAGTTGATGAAGATAGATTAAAGAAAACTTAGTAGAGTCTGCATCAATTGATGAACCTATCGGTTTTTTATAATATCTGTATCCATCTGAGTAAACACTATGATTATAAGTAATGTTAAGAAACTCGTTTTTCTTCTTCTTTATATATGCTTGAGTATCAGTAAATTCCAGCATAATTTTTTGTAACCCTTTCCTTTTAGGAAAAAAATATCCTATTCCGAAATTATAAAAAGTTTTCGTAGGCACTAATATTTGCTCTCCTTTATCTTCTCCAACAATTTGAGTGAAAAGTTCGAGATTATTCTGTTTTAGAAGTTTAATCTTGAAATCTATCCCAGCTAGCTGGTTACCAGGTTGATTTTCAGAAGTTACTCCATCAAACCCCACATTATCTTGGCCTAGAAAAAATTTCCCAATAGTTTTCAAATCTTCTGGTCTACCTTCTCCTCCAAACTGCCCAGTTCTAAACAGAGAAAAGTTAAATCTAGGCTTGGGATTAAATGAAAGTCTTGTTCCTAGTATCTTAGCTTCTGGAACCGATCTATTTTCTTCCAGCTGACCTAAAAAAAACTCATAATTCATAGGGCCTAGAAGTCTCACTAGAGGAAGTTCTATACTAAAAGCTAGATTATTTGAGAAAGATAAAATTGGTATAGGTCGGGAATTGTTAGAGAGAATTAAACTGGTATCCCAAGATGGAGACCACCATTTTGAGACTCTACCTAAGGTAATGACTTTGTTATTAAATGTATAAGCTATATAAGATTCATCAAATCTATTTATAGTCTTTCCTTCTTTATTTAACTTAGTACCTTGAATCCTTACAGACCAATTTTCTGATGTATTTTCTAAAATAAAGTAAGCATTGGACTCATGTAAAGATTTTTTACCAAAGTCTACAAGTCTTTGGTCAGAACCTTTTGACTGGATTCCAAATTTCAATGTCTTTTTTGGAATTTTCTTTTCTACATAAGTTTCAAGATCAGATATTAATTTAATACACTTTTCTGATTGATTAGATAGATTTGAAGTATCAATTTCATTGTATATATTACTTAAGTTATAAGGAAAGTGATTAAGGTTAGGGGGATTTATTCCACACAAGGATAAAGATTCTATTTTCAGTCTTAACCTCATTTCATCAGAATTTATCCAAGGAGATGCATTGGATATAAAGGGCATAATTAAAATTAAAAACAGAGCTCTTTTCATATCTATTTATTATTATCTCAGAAATAAAGAAAATTTCTTGGATTAGCAACAACATATCTTTTAGCTTCATCCCATTGTTTGATAGACTATATAGATAATAAAAAAGAATGCTTTTAAGGTTTATAGATTCTCTTACTCCTTTACTTCAATTTCTTCCCCCTGAAGTTTCGCATACATTTGCTCTTAAATCCCTCTGGTTACTAAATATAATGGGTTTCAGTGTAAAAATTACTAGCCATAAAACAAAAAATCTTTTTGGATTGGAATTTAAAAATCAAGTAGGCCTAGCTGCTGGACTAGACAAAAATGGAGATTACCTTAATGCATTATCCTCTTTAGGTTTTGGTTTTATTGAAATTGGAACAGTTACTCCAAGACCTCAACAAGGAAATGCTAAACCAAGACTCTTCAGATATAAAAAAGATTTAGTTCTAGTAAATAGAATGGGCTTTAACAATAAAGGGGTAGATCATCTAGTAGAAAAAATAAAAAAATCAAGAATCGATTGTGTATTAGGTATTAGTATTGGAAAAAATTTCGATACTCCTAATGAAACTGCTTTGAATGATTATTTAAATTGTTTAAAGAAGGTCTATGAGTTTGCAGATTATGTAGCAATTAATATTTCATCGCCAAATACTAAAAACCTTAGAGATCTTCAAACTGAGGAATACTTAGAAGGGATTCTTGAGGGTCTAATCAAAGAAAGAGATAACCTAAAAAAAATTCATGGGTATAGGCCTCTGATATTAAAAGTTTCTCCAAATCTAAAGAAAGAAGAAATAGAATTTATATCTGAAGTTATCAAGATTAAAAAAATTGATGGTCTAATTTGTACTAATACTTCTAGTGTTCATGAACATAAACCTTCAGAAGCTGGTATGAGTGGATTGGCTCTTTTGGAGCTCTCAAACAACATATTAAGTGAATTTAAAAAGTATCTCGGCAAAGATTTTCCTATAATCGCATCAGGAGGAGTTGTAGACCTGGATTCATT
>MDSV01080910.1_pt1 | contig 14496 bp, 8 predicted proteins | sample 810851 | NCBI WGS metagenome assembly MDSV01 (sample SAMN05326640, study PRJNA326480) | marine metagenome | isolation source: seawater | place: Atlantic Ocean: North East | collected 2012 | reverse complement strand
CGTAGTTTATTTTAGTATATCCTAAAAATCTACTTCTACGTACACTATTCTCATCGTGTAAAGCCATCCAGAATGGATTTGCATTACCCGGGCCATATGAAATTACTTTAAATTCGTCTGGAGTTCCAGGATTTTCCATTTGATAATTACGTAAGTCATCTGTAATAACATTTCTACCCATTCCGTATACAACACCAATTATACCTTGAGCTCCAGTAGTTGAAGATCTTTGTGCAACCTCCTGAGTAAAATAAGTAGCCTTAGAATCAACTGTTAATTTATCAGATAGATTAGCTATTGCCCTTAAATTAAAGTTATGACTATTTAGATCTGATCCCTCTATAATTGACTCAGATGAGTTATTTGTATATGAAAATCGTATTGAACCAGCTTCTGATCCTTTATCAATAGAAAGCGATGTAATACTGCGCACACCTGATCTAAAAAAATTCTCTACGTTGTTAGGTTGTGCAGAGTAGGCTTTAGACGTGCCGTCAAAATATGGTTGTGCAGAATTGTCTAATCTACCTCCCCAAGACATTGTTTCCCAATTCCCGGCTGAGAGATCTAAATTTGCAGCGCCAAAAGAGCCCATACCGTATTCATTTTGAAAATCTGGTAAAAACATAGGGGTGTCCACATATAAGTTTGTTTTTAATGTTACCCCTAATCTTTTAGAGAGTGACCCTTTTTTGGTTGTAATAAGTATTACTCCATTACCGGCTCTTGAACCATAAAGTGCTGATGCAGCAGGTCCTTTAAGTACGGAAATAGATTCAACGTCGTCAGGATTAATATCAGCGATACCACCACCACCAATACTAGGCTCATAACTTGGTTGGCCACCACTATCATTGGCTCCAGACTCTCTTTGACCACCATCATTACTTAATGGTAGTGAAGAATTGATAGGCATCCCGTCAACTACAATAAGTGCTTGAGAATTACCCCCTAACGAATTATTGCCTCGGATTGTAATCCTTGAGGCAGAACCTAAAGAACCAGCTGATGATATCTGTAATCCGGCTACTTTACCTGTAAGTGAGCTTGCTAGGTTATTGTCTTTAATAGTGTTAACATTATCACCTTCAACTTCAGTTATTGAATATCCTAATGATTTCTTTTCACGAGAAATCCCCAAGGCTGTGATTACAACTTCATCTAAAAGTTGATCAGCTTGCATGACAATATTAAAATCTGTAGCATCGGCTACAAGCACTTCTTGGGTAGCGAAACCAACATACGATACCACTAATATATCTTGGTCAGAGATGCTAATTGAGAAATTTCCGTCAAAATCTGTGGTTGTACCCGTAGCGCTGGCTTTAACAGCGACTGTAGCACCAGGCAATGGTCCGTCAGCAGAACTAACGTTTCCTGTTACCGTCTTTTGCGCAACAAGTATACTGCTTAACGAAATAAACAGTATCAAAATTGAATTTTTAAACAACATAGTTTGTTTTTATTAATGATTATTATGTCGTAAATATAGTAAATAAGCATTAAATCGCAACTAACAGCAAAAAAAATAAAAAAACAGCAGTAAGAATTGAAAGGTATTTTCGTTTATAACGAAGACAAATTTAAACCAAATTAATATTTAATGACTTAAAGGGCTCAAAAAGTTTGTTTTTTGGTTCCAACTCGGTAACAATAGTTGTTATCGCATTCACATTAACACATTTATATTTTTGTTGTGAATTAAATTTTTTGGAGATGCACAACAAGGTTGTCTTTTTTGATGCCTTAATAATGGCGCGCTTAATCTGAACCACTTCCCAGTCAAACTCACTAAGACCGTGAACAGCGTCAATATAACCTGTTCCAATAAAGCTTTGATCAAAAGTAATCTGCGATAATTCGTTGATAGCGCCTGCACTAATACTCATGTGAGAGACCTTAGAAACCTTGCCGCCAATAAAAATTAAATCCACAGCGTCCTTATGAACCAACTCCATGGCTATGTGTAAACTAAGGGTGAAGCAAGTAATCTTTTTGTTATTTGGAATTGCTTTAGCAAGCTCCATACAAGTAGTGCCGCCGTCTATAAAAATGGCAGAACCATCCTGAATTTGGCCTACAGCTTTACGTGCAATAAGTTGCTTTTCATCAATATCATATACCTCTACAGAGTTTTTGTTCGAAGTAAAGCCCAATGAAATGGCACCACCGTGCACTTTTTTAAGAAGCTTTTTTTTGTCAAGTTCTTTTACATCACGACGAACCGTATCTACTGACACGTCTAAATGTTCTGCTATATCATTTAAAAGCACCCTATTACGAAGAGATACTTCATTTAATATTTTTTGGTGACGTTCTTCTTTTAGCATGTAGTTTAGTTTAAGTTGTTCAATTTAAAAAATATTTTCCATTAAATAGAATTGCAGGTTTGCAAAATATAGCATAAGTTTGAAAATAAATGCATTTAGCTGCATTTTAGAACAACCAAACCAAATGATGGAATTAACAAGCGGCTTAAAAAACATTGAAAAACAAGATTTTGATGCAACCAGAGAGCATATAGAAGCCAAAATATACAACGACAGCGATATCGCTAGCAAAGCTGTTTCAGACCATATCATCGAAAAGATTAATCAAAAAACAAAAAGAGGAGAGGCTTTTGTAATGGGGTTGGCGACGGGATCTACGCCCATTAAGGTCTACAGAAACCTTATTCAAGCCTATAATAATGGTACGGTCAGCTTTAAAAACGTCTATACCTTTAATTTAGATGAATACTTTCCAATGGACAGCAGCTCCATACATTCTTATGTGCAGTTTATGCATCAAAACCTATTTGATGAAATTGACATTCCAAAAGCACAAATACATATTCCCGACGGCACTTTACCAGTAGAAAAAATTGATGCTTATTGTACCGATTACGAAGAAAAAATAGCGACACTAGGCGGAATTGACCTGCAACTTTTAGGTATTGGTAGAACAGGACATATTGGCTTTAATGAACCTGATTCTTCTTTTGAAAGCAAAACCCGGTTGGTGTGGCTCGACCCTTTAACCCGTAAAGACGCATCAAGCGGTTTCTTTGGAGAAAAAAATGTACCCACACAAGCCATTACCATGGGCATGAAAACAATCATGCAATCTAAAGAAATATTGCTATTGGCTTGGGGAGAAAGCAAAGTTTCTATCATTAAAAAGGTAGTAGAGGGCAGTGTAACAACTCAGATACCTGCAACCCTACTACAAAAACACAGCAACTGCAAATTTATACTCGATAAAGCAGCTGCCTCTAAACTAACGAGAGAAAAAACACCTTGGTTGGTTGGGCCATGTGTTTGGGACACGAAGCTTATTAGAAAAGCGGTCATTTGGTTGTCCCACAAAACAAGTAAGTCGATTTTAAAGCTTACCAAAAATGATTTTATGCAAAATCATCTGGCAGAGTTATTTTACGACCCGCATTTTGATTTAAAGCAAAGAATCACACAAGTATACGAATCGCTCTACTGTGCTTTTGACTTATGGCGATCAAATACTGCCAAAACTAAAAATGCTAAGGCTGTTGTCTTTAGCCCACACCCAGACGATGATGTTATTTCAATGGGTGGCACCCTAATCCAGTTGGTAGATAACGGATTTGATGTTCACGTTGCCTATCAAACTTCTGGAAATATCGCAGTCCATGACGATGATGTTTTGCGTTTTTTACAGTTTTGCATCGATGCAAATCCAGATGACAAAGCAGTTAAAGCGGAATTCACACAAACGAAAGCGTTTTTCAAAAATAAAAAAGAAGGACAACCCGATTTAAAAAAAATACAAGACCTAAAAGCATTTATTAGAAAAGGTGAGGCCTTGGCCGCATGTCGTGTCTGTGGCGTAGACGAAGAAAAAGGGCACTTCATGAACCTTCCCTTTTACGAAACTGGTGCCGTAAAGAAAAACCCGCATACACAAGCCGACATAGATTTGACTTATACACTTTTAGATAAAATCAAACCAGAGAAAATATTTGCTGCCGGCGATCTGTCCGATCCACATGGAACGCACAGGGTTTGTTTGCATATTCTATTCGACACCCTTGACCAACTCATCAAAGAGAAAAAGGCGTGGGTCAACAATTGTGAGATATGGCTCTACAGAGGTGCATGGCAAGAATGGGAAGTGTCAGATATTGAAATGGCAGTACCCCTATCCCCTGCCGATTTGATAAAGAAAAGACGTGCTATTTTCAAACATCAGTCTCAAAAAGACAAAGCCATGTTCCCAGGTCCAGACGAGAGAGAGTTTTGGCAACGATCAGAACAAAGAAATCGGAAAACAGCAAAAGAATACAATTTATTAGGATTGCCTGAATACGAAGCTGTTGAAGGCTTTGTGAGTTATTATCCCTAATTGCCCCATGGCCTTAGGCAATTAGCGCAAGCCCAGACATACTTTATTTAAGTCAAGCTATATTTACAATAAATACGCAAAAACAAGATGCGTCTCTTAAAGCTAAAATCAAGGTTTATTACTGGCCTAGCATTGCTAAGCATGGGCTTTGCTGCATATTTTATCGCCAACAACAAAGAAGGTGTCATTCATCTGACATATACCATCAATGCATTTGATGTAGAAAAAGGACAAATGGATGTTCGCATAACCATTGACAACCAAACCACAACAGCCTTTGAGCCTTCGCAGTGGTCACTTCATTGGAATCAAATCATTGGGAAAGTAACGCCCGAAAGTTTACCTCCGGGCGTAGATTTTACATGGATAAACGGCAACTCTTATTTCAAATTGAATTTTGGGGAGGGTTGGGCTTTAAAGGCAGGTGAACAATTGCATTTTGATGTACTCAAAGATGGTATTATGTCTCGATTGGCCTTGGGACCCTTTGGTGCATTTTTGGTTCAAAACGAAAACCTATACAATGTAAAAACAACGGTTGAATGGCAGCATGCAAAAGGCTTGGAAGATTTAAATCTGCCTACTTCCAAAACACGCTATGACAAACTCGCAGCTGTTTCCTTGATTTCTAAAGAAAAGCTACCCCTAATCATTCCAACACCAAAACAACTAACTGTATCAACTGATGATAGACCAGCTGATCCTCATTGGCAAATTTATCTGTCGTCATTTTTTTCAGCTCATCAACAAGACCTGGAACAATTAATGGCGCAAACTGCCAAAGACATTCAATGGGTGGATACTATTGCTGATGCAAATTTGATCATAGACCAAGCTTCGAGCTTAGGAGATGAAGCCTACCAGCTTCGTATTGACAAACAAAAAATAAGAATAGGTGCAAACACTTATGGCGGTATGGTGTATGCCATTCAATCGCTTGTTCAAATTGATGTTGCTGCGCAAATAGGTTCCAATCGTTTGCCGCTAGTTGATATAGAAGATGCCCCACGCTTTGCATACAGGGGTTTTTTACTGGATATATCACGGAACTTTTACGGCTTAGATAAGATAAAACAGCTTGTGGATTTAATGTCCATATACAAACTCAATCACTTGGATTTAAAACTTACCGATGACGAGGGTTGGCGCTTGGAAATTCCTGGACTTCCCGAACTGATAGAAGTTGGTGCCAAGCGAGGTTATACCAAAGACGAACAGGACAGGCTAATCCCCATGTATGGATCTGGTGCTGATGGAGGTGAAACAGGGAATGGATTTTTAAGCCAACAAGATTTTATTGACCTACTACAATATGCAAGAGTGCGTAACGTGACCGTCATTCCCCAGATTAGCTTTCCATCTCATGCACGCGCTGCAGTAGTTTCCATGGAGGCCAGACGACAACGCTTTTTAGCGGCAGGAAATGAGGCTGCAGCAGAGGAGTTCGCATTAATGGATCCTGAGGACAAAAGCGTTTATCGCTCTGCACAATTATATAATGATAACGCCATAAATATTTGCCGTGAAAGTGCGTATACCTTTTTTGAAAAGGTTGTTGACGAAGTAGTGGGCATGTACGCTGGCGCAAACGTAAAGTTAACGCAGTTTAGCATTGGTGCAGATGAATTACCCTACGGCGTTTGGCAAGCATCACCGCTATGCGTGGATAAAATTTCAGATAAGCGCACACTTAGTGATTTGTATGATGCCAATATTTTCCGTCTTAAAGGTATTTTAAACAAGCACGGTATTGTGCTTTCTGGTTGGGAAGACTTTCTTTTAAAACATTCCGAACAGAGTCAATCTGAGACCTTGATAAAAGAGGAGCGATACAACTATGAGGTCATCCCCTATGTCTGGAACAACATTTGGGGTGGCGGTAGAGAGGATATGAACTACAAATTTGCCAATTTGGGCTTCAAAACAGTGATGAGTAATTCCTCGGCTTTTTATTTTGATATGGCGGATGATCGCGATATGGAAAGTCATGGGTTAAATTGGTCTGGTTATGTGGATTACTTTGATACGTGGGCCATTGATCCAGAAAACATCTTCGCCAATACGACGCTTAACGAAAAGCATCAGTTATCAGAAGAATATATTGCAACCAAAGTAACATTAGACCCCGATAAACGCAGCAATCTGATTGGAATACAAAGTCAGTTGTTTGGCGAAACTATTCGGACTGAACATATTTTAAATGAAATGCTATTGCCAAATATGTTGGTGTTTGCCGAACGTGCTTGGGCAAGTCGTCCAACTTGGATAAGTCTACCATCAGAACAACAAAAAGCACCTATGTTTGAAGAGTGGAATTTGTTTGCAAATACATTGGGGCAACAGGCCATTCCATTTTTAAACCATCTATTTAAAAATTTAAACATCCACCTTCCAAAACCAGGTGGTGTTATTGCAAATGACACCTTATTTGTTCGCACACAATTTCCAGGCATTAAAGTACGGTATTCGACAGATGGCTCTTTGCCCACCGCAAACGATAAAGTTTATAACAACCCAATTGCCGTAGCTAATGATGCAAAAATAATGCTTCGTGCATTTGACAACAACAAAGGCGGAAAGGCCATTAAAGTAGTACGCTAAGATATTTTAATTTAGTGTGGACTTAGAACATAATTTAGTTTGAACATATTTTAAGAGTAATATTAATTAGTATAAAATCAAATTTTATGGACAGAAGAAAGTTTTTAATTAACAATTCAAAAGTTGCGCTTGGGATGACACTGATTCCTGCTGCGGGCTTTTCAATAGCAGATAATGTCAACTTTAAAAAATATAAATCGAATAGACCTCCTTTGAATGAGAGAACATTTACAAGTGATGTCGTTGAAGAAACCATAAAAAAGGTAAAAGCTTCAATTGCTGATGCAGAGCTTGCCTGGATATTCGAAAATTGTTATCCAAACACCTTAGATACAACCGTAGATTATGAAGTAATTGATGGAAAACCTGATGCTTTTGTAATCACGGGAGATATCGATGCCATGTGGCTTCGCGATTCAACGGCACAGGTATGGCCATATATGCCACTCATTGATAAAGATCTAAAAATAAAGAACCTCATTTTGGGGTTAATTAATAGGCAAGTTAAATGCATTTTAACCGATCCTTATGCCAATGCTTTTTATAAGGACTTGACACGAATTTCAAAGTGGTCAACTGATATTCCTACGCCCAAGCCTGGAGTACATGAGCGAAAGTGGGAAATAGATTCGCTTTGCTACTTTGTAAGGCTTTCTTATCACTATTTTAAAATTTCTGGAGACAATAGTTTTATGGATAGTGACTGGGATAAAGCAGCTAAGCTTGTTGTTAAAACCTTTAGAACTGAGCAGCGCGAAAATGGCACTTCACCTTATTCATTTTCAAGAGAACATTCCATGACTGTTGGGTTAGCGCAATTTTATGGTAAGGGTGCACCAACGAAATATACTGGATTAATTCATTCGATTTTTCGACCATCAGATGACGGAACACTTCTTCCTTATCTGATACCATCAAATATATTTGCCTATGTGTCACTGGAGCAACTTTCCGAATTATATACTATTAACGGAAAAGACACTGATTTTTCTGATGCGTGTATGTCATTTTCAAACCAAGTAAAATTAGCGGTTGAAAAACATGCAATCAAAGAGCATGTAGATTTTGGCAAAATATATTCCTATGAAGTGGATGGTTTTGGAAATAATTTATTTATGGATGACGCTAATGTTCCTTCACTGATGTCATTAGCATATATAGGAGGGCATTCTCCAAAAGATCGCATTTATAAAAACACAAGGAAGTTTTTAATTAGCGACAGTAACCCTTGGTTTCTTAGAGGTAAAGCAGCAGAGGGACAGTCAAGCCCACACACAGGGAGGGAAAACATTTGGCCAATGGGAATTATTCTTCGGGGTATTACCTCGGAAGATGAGAATGAAATCAAAATGTGTTTACGAATGCTTAAAAAAACTCATGCCGATACAGGGTTTATGCACGAATCATTTCACAAAGATGATGCGTATAATTTTAGCCGTTCTTGGTTTGCTTGGGCAAATACACTCTTTGGAGAGTTTGTCATCAAAGTATACAATGAACGCCCTTGGATTTTGAAGAATAACTTTTCTTAAAATCGATTTAAAGTTCTAGTCCACTATAGCCTGGTAAATCAAATTTCGCAGTTTTTGGTGATCATCTAAATTGATGGGAGCAACTTGTGTAAAGTAAACCACAATTAGATTTTCATTGGGGTCTACCCAATAAGATGAGTGGTAAGCGCCACCCCATCCGTATTCTCCTTCACTACCCAGTACACCGCGATCACCTGCATCTGTTGTAACGGAAAATCCTAATCCAAAACCAACACCCCAATCCCATGGGAACTTAACGTCTTTGTAATGATCTCCATCCAAATGGTTGGCGGTCATGAGTTCAACAGATTTTCTAGATAATATTCGCGTGCCATCATACACACCATTGTTGAGCATCATTTGAAGAAAAATGGTATAATCAGTAGAAGTGCTTAACAAGCCTGCACCACCCGAAAAGCTTACCCGTGGACCGTTTAAATAATGTCCCTGGGTTTGATTGTTTCCAGTACATTTTTCTTTGTCATCCCATTTAAATTGGGGTGCGCCATCTTCGGCAGCTCTTAAAAGTTTGTTGTCACATTGGCTATAGACAACGCTCAGTCTTGAAGCCTTTGACTCAGGTAAATAAAAATGTGTATCTAACATAACTAAGGGATCCAGTATGCGTTCTTTTAGAAAGACGTCCAGTGGCTGGCCCGAAACAACCTCAATTACAGCGCCAAGGATATCGGTGCTATATCCATAGACATAACGTTCTCCAGGGTGGGCATCCATTGGTAGTTTTGCCATTCTCTTGACTGTTTCAAGAATAGGCTCACCCCTATGCGCAAAATACCAGCCTTGAATTCCAGCTTTCTCCCATTTTTTTTTGGCTGGCCCATAGCCATAGCCAATTCCAGAAGTATGAGTCAACAAATCTCGGATTCGAATTTGTCGCTTGGCCTTTACAATTTTGTGGGCATTCATTTTTCCCTTTTTTCGCTGCTTTGAGAGTGCTAATGCAACCTTTGTGTGTTCAAATTCAGGGATGTATTTTGATAAGGTGTCAGATAACAGAATTTTTCCTTCTTCTTGCAACATCATGATACCAACACTAACGATTGCCTTTGTCTGAGAGGCAATTCTAAAGATATTATCCGTTTGCATGGGGGTTTTTTGCTCCATATTGCTCATGCCGATGGCCTGATGATATACAATCTTTCCATTTCTAGCAGCTAAAACAACGGCACCCGGTAATTTTCCTTCCGTCACATAGTCATTAAAAATAGTATTGATATTTGATAATCGCTCAGAAGACATGCCGTTATTCTCTGGAATATCTAACTTAAGTACTTGTCCAAAACTAGAATTAATACAAAGTGCCAGACAGAGAACAGCACAAAACCGCAAATAATTGAAATTCATAGAAAAATTTTGAATAAATATACGGATATTGATAAGATATCATGAACACGTATTGCCCTATTTATTCATCTTTCTTTACTTAAAAAGTGGCTATTTAGTTAGTTTATTTTTACAGATCTCCTGTTATGTTTTTTTGATAAGCCGTGTGCAGCGTGGTCTTTAGCTCCAATACCACGTCTGCAAATTCCTTTTGGTTTACAACATTGACGTTTTCGTACTTATTGTCTCGGAGATCGTAGAGCATGGAAGCAACGGTTGTATTATCCGTTGGCCTGATAAACTCGGTATAACTAAAGTCTTTTGTCTTCAGTGTAAATCCTTTACCCCTTTTAATGAAAACATGCTTTTTACCTTTTAATTTTGGGTTGGACATAACAGCTACCAAACTCGTTCCATCCAATTGATCAAAAGGTGGCTTAAGACCACAAATTTCAGCCAGCGTAGGGTAAATATCCACCAATGCCGTTAACGCATCTGTTGATCCTGCGGCTTTGGCAAGCGGATTGTAAATAATCAATGGTACTTGGGTTGAGGTATTGTAATTAGTAAATTTTGCCCATTGGGTGTGCTCCTGCAAATTATAGCCGTGGTCAGAAACCAAAACAACAATGGTATTCTTATCAAGCCCTTGTTCCTTGAGCGCATCTACTATTTTACCAATCAAAGCGTCTGAGTAAGAAATCGTTGCATAGTAGCCATGAATTAAATCTATTGCTATACTGTCTGAAACTTGACCACGTTTGGGAATGTTGGTATAAGAGCGCATTTCTGGCCAATTGCTAATGCTCATTTTTGGAGCGCCTACTGGAATATAGTTGTAGTTTTCAGGCTGTTTAATGTCATTTCTGTCGTATAAATCCCAGTATTTTGTTGGGGCATTGAAAGGTAAATGCGGGCTTATAAAGCCAGCCGTCAAAAAGAAAGGAGCGCCTTTTTGCTTTAGCTTTTTAATATCCCTAATGATTTTTTCCGTCATCAAGCCGTCAATATAGGTGGAGTCTGTAACCTCCGCACTTTCATACGCTGGGCCTCTGTCTGACTTTTTATAGGTTGCTATATTTTCTGGATTATGATAATCTTTCCAAAGCGATTGCCAATAATCGGTTGGTGCCAAGCCGGTGTCATTATCATCAAATGCATACGGACGCCAAACCTCATCCCAGTCTGTTTCCCTGTCATCTAAATGATGGTAGATTTTACCGTTTGAAATGGTTGTATATCCATTTTTTTTAAATAATTGCGGAAGACTTATTGCGTCGGGTGTTTCATTTTCAGCAAAAGTATTGTAGTCTAAAAACCTGTCTTTTGTGGGCAGCATGCCTGTTAGCATACTGGCACGTGATGCCCCACAAACGGGTATATTACAATAGGCATTCGTAAACTTCACCCCTTTTGCTGCCAGTGCATCAATATTTGGGGATTGAATTTGTGCTACCCCATAACTGCTTAGTTCAGGACGTAAGTCGTCCATATAAAACAATAATACATTTGGTTTTTGAATGGTGTTCTCTGTGCTTATTTCTTCACAATGCAGTAAAAACAGGAAAGATAAAACGAGTAGTTTTTTCATAACACTTAATTATTTTAAATTACATAACAACATAATCATAAAAATCAAAGCCTTTTATTTGGCCCTAGGAAATATACGCTTAGGTTCCCGCCAAGGCTTGGCAAAATCAATTTGCAATCCAAGGCCATCGGGAGTTTCTTTGGCTACTGCAATACGGTCTTGTATTACGTGCGTTAAAGAGTCCTGAACAGCAGCATAGCCTGCCTTATCGGCTATATTGTTTAGTTCTGCTGCATCAAATTTATGGTCGTATAATTCATAGTGCATACGTCCTTTGTACTGCCATTGCGTTAGACGATAGCGTTTCGTTTTGATGGTGTAGCCTTTTCCCAAACCTGTGGGGGTATAAACCCCAAGCTCGGTCAATGCACTTTTTCTAATGGGCTCTCGAGCGCCATCAAAATAATGCATTAAGCTTTTGCCTTGGACAAATTGAGGCGTCTCCATTTGCATCATATCCATAAGCGTAGGGTATATGTCAACGAGTTCAACAGGCGCGTCAACATTCCCCTTATTGCTTTTTATTCCAGGTCCAGCAAAAATCAAAGGAACTCTAGTGGCATCATTAAAAAGCGTTTGCTTCTGCCAATGCCCATGCTCTCCAAGGTGATAACCGTGGTCTGAAGTAAACACAACTATGGTATTTTTATCAAGACCTGTTTCTTTTAGCTTGTCTAAAACGCGGCCCACTTGAGCATCCACAAAACTGGTGGTGGCATAGTAAGCATGTTTTATTTTTTTAGCCAATTCTGGGTCTAAATTAAGTTGTTCTTTTTTAATACGAACAGATCTGGCGGCAGGCTTTGGAAGCGTTTGCAAATAGGCTTCAGAGCTTTCTGGAACAGAAAAATCGTCAATATCATACATGTCAAAATAGGCCTTTGGCGCAACAAAAGGAACATGCGGTCTATAGAGTCCATATGCCAAAAAGAAATTTTCACCACTAGCGGCAAATTCATCAAGAAAAGCCATGCTCTCTGTTGCTCCTATGCCGTCGGTTTGCTCTTCACCTGTACCATCAGCTTCAAGCCAACTTAAAGTACCACCATCCAATACTTCCTTTAAGCCCTCAAGCTTATACTCCTCTTTTTTGTCACGTCCATAGGGATTTACAGTGCGATCCCAAGTGAAGGAATCGTCATGTCCTGCTGTTCCAATATCCCTTGGATTGTGGTAGTGATAAATTTTACCCACCCTTACCGAGTGGTAATTTTCTGTTCTGAATTTCTGTCCCAATGTTACAACTTCTGGAATGGTTTGTCTTACATACAAACGGAGGTTTTTGGATTTAGTTTGGTCAGGGTATAGGCTCGTCATAAATGAAACCCTAGAAGGACCACAAAGCGGATATTGCACATGGGCATCTGTGAAGAGCAAGCCCTCTTTGGCAAGTCGGTCAATGTTTGGCGTTTTGGCCAAAGGGTCGCCATAGGCGCCAAGGGCACAATTCAAGTCATCAGCAACAATAAACAATACATTGCGTTTGTCTGTTGGCTTATATGGTTTAGAGCCTGTGATTGTTGCAGCAAGAGCTACCAGAATAAAAAAGTTAAACAGCTTCATAGGTTTAATTAATATAGAAAAGCATAATGCTTTTTAATAATTACGCTTATAGTTACCCCAAGCTTTCATTTTATCAGATCCAAGAGTACCTTTTAACTTCCCGTGGAGTTTGTCGTAAACCTTACGAAGCGCTGCTTTTCTCGCTTCGGCATCATCAGCATATGTTGTTCTAATCTCCATTGCGGCTTGATAACGATTATATTGAATCTCGTAAACTTTGGCTTTATCTTCTTCACTTAACGATAGTACTTGAGCCATTTCATTGGTGAGTTCAGCAGCTCTTTCTGCAGCGATATCTTGTGCGAAAACAGCAGTTGCAGAAAGTGTTAGAGCAAAAATTAGGATGTATTTTTTAATCATGATTACATTTTTTAATTAATTAAATTATTGTCAAAACTGCCTATAAATGTTTAAATCTACTGAAAATCAATCCAATACAAAAAAAGCTAGTGGTAGGAGTTAAACTGCTCTAGAGTTTTTTGCTTCCAACTAATTCCCGGCTTCCATTTGGGTGCTTTTACTTCTTTTAAATACGTTTCTAGTGCCAATTCAAGCATTTTTGCTTTTTCATGATGCGAAAGGGCTACATCATTATTTTCTTCATAATCATCATCTAGATCAAATAATTTAATCTCATTGTTGTCGTAAAACTTAATCAACTTAAAGCGATCTATTACGATCGCAGAATGTGCCCTTTTGAGTGCTATGCCGTTTTCGTAAGGCACGTGAAAAATGAGTGCATTGGTATTGCGTTTAACTTTTCCCCTGCCTCTTCTAAAAAGCAATTTCTTAAAGCTACCCCCATCTAAATCATCCATCAATGGCAATTCCGTACCTGCCAAATCTACCACAGTAGGCAAAACATCAGAAAAGCTAATGGGTGTTTGACTGGCAGCACCACGCTTAATTCTTGGTCCACTGATAATAAACGGCACCCTAATACCGCCTTCCATAGCATCCCATTTACCCCTACTCAAAGGAGTGTTGGTCCCGTGAGCATAGTATGACTTTGGTGGCATAACAGGCACAGCTCCGTTATCGGAAGTGTAGATGACATAGGTGTTTTTATCAAGCCCCAGAGCTTTGACTTTGTCTAGCAATAAGCCAACCCCGCTGTCCAAGTCTTCTGTCATGGCAGCAAACCCAGCATGTTTTTGGTATTTCCCCTTTGGTAAGACTTTGTATTTTTCTAAGCTTGCCGCACGAAGCATAATGTCGGAATGCACGGCATAATGGGATACTTGCAAGTAGAATGGGGTGTTGGAATTTGCCTGTCTTTTAACAAAGTCAATAGCTTTTTTGGTTGTGCTGAAAATCTTTTTAGGGTCTTCACTGACGTTGTTCCGCCATTGATTTCTGTTGTTTTTATGGTCAAACCCGCCATTTTTGTTTCCCGTAATGCCGTCGCTTTCGTCATACCCAAGTACCGCTGGATCTACGCTTATACCCCATTTGCCAAAGTGTGCCGCTTTGTAGTTTGGATTGATTTGTTTCAATAACTTCGGG
>MDSV01105586.1_pt1 | contig 14500 bp, 15 predicted proteins | sample 810851 | NCBI WGS metagenome assembly MDSV01 (sample SAMN05326640, study PRJNA326480) | marine metagenome | isolation source: seawater | place: Atlantic Ocean: North East | collected 2012 | reverse complement strand
TCAACTTGATGGAAGAATGATAGATGCAGCTTCAGCTAGAATGGCTGAAAACATTGTTAATATTGATAAATTAATACATAATAAATAAATATGGATATTCACGAATACCAAGCAAAAAAGATATTATCTAGTTTTGGTGTAACAATTCCCAGAGGAGGGATTGTATACAGTCCAGAAAACGCAGAAAATAAAGCTCGAGAAATAGGTGGTTCGAAGTGGGTTGTAAAAGCCCAAATTCATTCTGGCGCAAGAGGTAAAGCAGGTGGAATTATTGTTTGTGATACTCCACTAGCAGTTGCTCAAGCAACAGATAAATTAATAGGAAAAAAACTTGTTACTAACCAAACTGGTCCTGAAGGAAAAGTTGCTAACAGAATTTACATAGAAGAGGCAACAGAGATTGAAAGAGAATTATATCTTGGATTAGTTTTTGATAGAAGTTCTGAAAGTATAATGGTTGTAGCTTCTACTGAAGGAGGTATGAGTGTTGAAGAAATTTCAAAAGAAAAACCTGAAACGATTATAAGATCGAAGATTGAAGTAGCTGTAGGTATGCAAAGTTTTCAAGCTAGAGAGTTGGCTTTTGGTTTAGGTATTGAGCCTGATTTAATACGTAGAGCTTCGGAAACTATTATAGGATGCTACAAAGCATTTAGTGAGTTGGATGCGACTATGGTTGAGGTAAATCCATTAGTAATTTCAAAACAAAAGCAAATTTTAGCTTTAGATTGTAAAATGAGTTTTGATAACAATGCCATGTTTAGACGAACTCAAGTTTCAGAATTAAGAGATAAAACCCAAGAGGATGAAAAAGAAGTTTTTGCTTCAGACAGAGGGCTTAATTATGTTAGTCTTGATGGAAATATAGGCAATATAATTAATGGAGCAGGACTAGCAATGGCATCAATGGATATGATTAAATTAGCCGGAGGAAGTCCAGCAAATTTTTTAGATGTAGGTGGAGGTGCAACACCTGAGAAGATCGTAAAGGCTTTCAAATTGATTACAATGGATGAAAAAGTTGAGGTAATTTTAGTCAATATTTTTGCGGGTATTAATAGATGTGACTGGGTAGCAGAAGGTATAGTTCAGGCCCTGGAAAAAATAGAAATTAAAGTCCCACTGGTCATAAGACTTGCTGGAACAAACGTAGAAAAAGGTAATCAAATTTTAAAAGATAGTAAAATTAACTACATCGAAGCCAACACATTAGAGGATGCAGCAAATAAAGCTGTAAATGCCTTGAAATAATAAATTTATGACAGTTTTAATTGATAAAAATTCTAAAATTATAATTCAAGGGTTTACTGGAAAAATGGGATCTTTTCATGCTGAAGAAATGATTAAATATGGTTCAAATGTTGTGGGAGGAGTTACTCCTGGTAAAGGAGGGTCAAAGCACCTTAACTTGCCTGTATTTAATACTGTTAAGGATGCAGTTAAACACACTGGTGCAACCGCATCAATTTTATTTGTTCCACCAGCTTTTGCGGCCGACTCTGCTATGGAAGCTGCCGATGCAGGAATTAAAACATGCGTTGCAATTGTTGATGGTATCCCTTCACACGACATGATTAGAATTAAAAGATATATGAGAAGATACACTAGAAGTGATAAAATGACCTTAGTGGGTCCTAACTGTGCTGGAATAATTAGCCCAGGTAAATCAATGTTGGGTATTATGCCAGGACATATTTATAAAGAAGGAAGAGTGGGTATAATAAGTCGTTCAGGTACTCTTGGGTACGAAGCAGCACAACAATTGAAAAATTTAAACATAGGTGTTTCTACAAGTGTAGGAATTGGAGGAGATCCAATAAATGGAAGTTCATTTAGAGATGTAATAGAAAAATTTGAAGAAGATTTGGAAACAGATGCTGTATTAATGATTGGAGAAATAGGTGGACCACAAGAGGTTGCAGCTGGAGAATTTGCTAGAGATAATATGAAAAAACCTGTTATAGCTTACATTGCTGGCTTAACTGCCCCAAAAGGAAGAGTAATGGGACATGCAGGAGCTATAGTTTCCGCTTATGGAGAGAGTGCGATCGAAAAAGTAGAAATCTTAAAAGAATGTGGAATAGAAATTTCAAAAAATCCATCCGTAATGGGAGATACAGTAAAATTTGTTTTGGATAAAAAAACTAAGTAATTAATAAATGAGCAAAATTAAGTTGGTTTTAATTTTGTTGATAATTTTTGGATTTTATAAAGTCTATCAATTGATAGAGAACTTTGAAGAAGGTGCAAAAAATAAAATTGTTGAATTACAAGATAAAGCAGGTATTGAAAGACAAGCAAATGTAATTGCCCTTTTAATTTTTAAGAGTGGTAAGGTTAGATTAATCGAACGATATCCTTTAAAAACAGCTTCACAATGCATTAATCAAAGAGATTATATTAGAAAAAAAAACTTTATTAAGTATCAGTGTGCAGATATTGAAGCTAATATTATTAGTGGTAAGATTACTAAAATTTTAAAAGTAAATAAGGTTTTAAAATGATTTATGATGACAACAATATTTTTGCAAAAATCTTGAGAAATGAGATTCCATGTAATAAAATTTATGAAGATGATTTCATTTTATCATTTCACGATATAAATCCACAAAAAAAAATTCATGTATTAGTAATTCCAAAAGGTAAATATATTGATTTAGATGATTTTTGCTTGAATGCTTCCCCTGAAGAAATGGTGGGCTTACTAAAAGGAATAAATAAAGTAGCTGAATTATTGGGCATTTCAACTAAAGAAGGCAAAGGATATAGAACTTTGGCTAATATTAGTGAAGATGGTGGTCAAGAGGTCCCTCATTTGCATTTTCATTTATTTGGGGGTGAAAATGTTGGTAAGATGGTTCAGTGAAGACAGAAATTAATAGATATTATTTAGAGATATACTCCTCAGATCAACTTAAAGACTCTAATAAATTATCTCAAGATAATTTTATAGAATATCTTAATCCACCTGATTTTCAGATTAATAGATTTTTTTATAAAAATGTTGGAAAAAAACATAATTGGGTTGATCGATTAGCATGGACAGATAATCAATGGAAAAACTACGTTTTTAATTCAACCGTTGAAACTTTTGTATTAAAAAATAAGAATAATATGGCTGGCTATTTCGAATTAATTCACCACAAAGAGAGGAATGAAATAGAAATAGCTTATTTAGGTCTTTTAGAGGAGTATATAAATAAAAAATTAGGATCAATTCTTTTATCTTCAGCAATAAAAAAAGCTTTTTTAAAAAGTCCAAAAAGAGTCTGGGTTCATACTTGTTCCTTAGATCATAAAAATGCATTAAATAATTATTTATCACGAGGTATGAAAATTTTTAAAGAAGAAGTTGTCTCTATTTAAATCAATTTAATTTTGGAAGTTTGAATATATCACTTTTAATTTTTTGATTAATTAAAGTATTATAAATTTTTGTAATAGTTGTATTTTGATAAATATCTAAAGTCTGCCATCCAACTATATTAAGTGACTTTCTATTGAAGAAAATATCTATCTTTATTTGATTTTTTGTAAGTGTATAGCTAATAAATTTTTCATTAATAATATTTTCTTTTAAATATTTAATTTCATTAATTATAAAATTCTTATCTAGTATCAAATTTAATGGAGTATCTCTTAAAAGGTAGCGATAATAACTCCCAATATTAGTTTTAATCACCAATGAATTACCATTAGAGACTAAAATTTTATTATTACTTTTATCATATATGCACCAAATTTTTTTTGGATATTTAATTATACATTTACCCTGTTCTATTTTTCCATTTAGGTTTTGTTCAAAATTAAAACTTAAATTTTCAATTTTTTGAAGTTTCTTAATAATTTCATTTTTATCATTCGCATTTGCTAAATTAAAAATAAGTAAAAATATAAATACAGACAAATATTTAATCATTTAAGAAGTTCTCTTTTACCAACATGATTTGCCTTACTTACAATTCCTTCAGCCTCCATCATATCAATAATTCTTGCTGCTCTGTTATATCCTATTTGTAATTTTCTTTGTAAAAACGATGTAGATGCTTTACCTTCTGTCTTTATAATTTCAACTGCTTCATTATAAAGTTGATCTTTATCACCTTGATTTTTTGGACCGTCATTTATTTCTTTTTCATCTGCAAAATTTAAAATTTCATCTACATAATCTGGTTCTGATTGAGAACTTAAAAAATAATTTATTTTTTCAATTTCATCATCTGAGACAAACGGTGCATGTATCCTTATTATTTTATTTGCTGAAGACATGTACAGCATATCACCTTTACCTAATAGTTGTTCAGCTCCCTGCTCTCCCAAAATAGTTCTACTGTCAATTTTTGAAGTTACTTGAAAAGAGATTCTTGTGGGAAAATTAGCTTTTATAGTCCCTGTTATAACATCTACACTAGGTCTTTGAGTTGCCATAATAATATGTATCCCCGCCGCCCTTGCCATTTGAGATAATTTTTGAATATAATTTTCTATTTCTTTACCTGCGACTAGCATTAAGTCAGACATTTCATCAACCACCACAACTATATATGGCATAGGAAGTTTGTGTTTGTTGTTATATCCATCAATATTTCTAACACCTTCTTTAGTCATTAACCGGTATCTATTTTCCATTTCTTTAACAACCCAACCAAGCACTGAAGCTGCTTTTTTTGCCTCTGTTATTACAGGACATAGTAAATGAGGAATTCCTTCATATGTTGATAATTCAAGCATCTTTGGATCAATCAGAATGAATTTACATTTGTCTGGAGTGTGTCTAAACAGTAATGATAGAATTATCGTGTTAATACAAACAGACTTTCCAGAACCAGTAGTGCCAGCAATTAGCAGGTGAGGCATAGAAGTTAGATCACCAATAATTGGTAAACCAGATATATTTTTACCAAGAGCAATTGGTAATTTTATATCTTTTCTTTTAAAGTTTGGACTATTTAATATTTCGCTCAAATAAACATTTTCTCTGGATTGATTTGGTAATTCTATTCCAATTGTATTACTTCCAGGTATTATGGCTATTCTAGCAGACTCCGAACTTGTATTTCGAGCTAAGTCGTCTGAAAGATTAATTATTTTTGAAACCTTAACTCCAGCAGCTGGTTCAAATTCATTTAAAGTTACCACGGGTCCATTACTTACTTTTTTTATTTTACCATTGACACCAAAATCTAATAAAATTTTTTCTAAAAATTTTGAGTCACTGCCTTCGCTTTGATTGGAATTAGACCTTTCTTTTTTAGTAGGTGTCTTTAATAATTCAATTTCTGGAAGTTTAAATTTAATCCTATTTTGTGGTGGTTTATCATCATTTTTAATAAAAGGTAGATCCTCTTGTATTAAATTTTTAATTTCTTCTTGAGGTATATATTCGCTTATTATCTCTTTTTCATTTGTATAGTTTTTTTCATTTTTTTTAAATATCAAGTTAAAGACTCTCTTGATCAAATTTAAAACTTTTGTAGGACTAAAATTTATACTTAAAAGAAATAACAATATTATTAAAAAAAATAAAATATAGTAGATGATATTCTCATTACTTTTAATTAAACTATTCAAAAAAGTTTGATTAAAATAATTTCCTATGAAACCACCATTTCCATGAATATATAGTGTGAATGCATTTAGATAATAATATCCAAAAAATAATGAGCCAATTATTGAATATAAGATTAAAAAAAACATGTTCTCAATAATTAAAAAAAGATCTTTTAATCTAAAAATATTAATACCAGTGAATATTAGTGTAATAGGAGTTAAGTATGAAATTAGACCAATTGATTGAAAAAATAAATCTGCGACAAAACTTCCTCGAAACCCAAGTATATTCTTAATTGGAGTATTTGATGGAAATATGAAATTAGGATCATTTGGGCTATAAGATAATAGTGCAACTAGAAATAAAATACCCAATGAAATAATAAACAAACCAAAAATTTCTATTAATCTTTTTAGGATAAAATTATAGGTAATATCAAAGATTTTTTTTATATTCATAAATGATGAATCAAATTATTCACTTTGTATCATCTAATTTTTATTGTTAAAATTAAAAATTATTATGAAAGTTTGTATTCTTGGAGATAATCTTATTAGCTTAACTTTGGCAAAAACTCTAGTCAATGAACAAATCTTTGTTGATTTGATTTATTATCAAAATATTAAACCTATAAATCAGAATAGAACTATTGGAATAACGAAATCAAATATTGATTATTTTAATAAAAATATCTTAAATATTTCCAAATTTTCTTGGAATATCAATAGCATAGAAATATTTTTGGAAAAATTTGATAAAAAAATATTAAATTTTGATGGTAATAAATTACAGTTATTTTCTGTAATAAAAAATTATAAGTTATATGAATTACTGAACAAAAGTTTGAAAAGTAACAAATTTTTTAAAAGAAAAAAGGTATTAAGAAATAATCAGTTAAATAACAATGATTATCAATTAGTAATTAATTGCGACGCAAGTAGTCCAATAACAAAAAAATTATTTTATAAAAAAACAACTAAAAATTATCAAAGTGTTGCCTATGTTTCTATTATTAAGCATAAAAAAATTAGACAAAATAATATTGCCTATCAAACCTTTACTAAATTTGGTCCCATAGCTTTTTTGCCTATCTCTGAAATTGAAACATCAATTGTATATTCAGTTAAAAAAAATTATAAATTACTTAAATCCGATATAATTGAGTTATTAAAAAAGTATAATCCAAAATATTCTATTAAAAAAATTGAAACAATTGAAAGCTTTAATCTTATATCATCTGATTTAAGGTCTTATTATTATAATAATATTTTGGCATTTGGTGATTTATTACATCGAATTCATCCTCTAGCAGGACAAGGATTTAATATGAGTTTAAGAGATGTAAAGCAGTTACATCAGATAATTAATAGTAGAATTGATCTAGGACTCGCAATTGATAGTTCAATATGCAAAGTTTTTGAAAAAAAATTTAAACATAAGAATTATTTATTTTCTAGTGGGATTGATATAGTTTACGAATTTTTTAACTTTGAAAAAAATTTACAAACTAAGAGTTTTGGAAAAGTTATTGAATTTTTTGGTAAAAATAAATCTATAAATAAATTATTTACAAAAATTGCTAATAATGGAATTTCAATCTAAAATCTTAATATTATTGAATCGTTGTATTATTGTAATTATCGTTAGTATAAGTGCTTAGTATCTCAGCCATTTTGGATTTTCTTAATGAAAAATTTTTAGTTTCTAATAAAATTTGTTTCTCCTCCAAGGTAAAAGGTGAGGCCATTGCTAACGCATTAATAATTTCGTCTAAACTCTGTTTTTCTAAACCTTTCCAATTTATTATAAAGCCTCTCTTTTCAAAAAGTGATTTTAAGTCTTTAAAAATCAATTCTAAGTCAGAAAATTTTAAATCTTCTTTTGTATTTTCTGTATCATAATAAAATTTATTAAAGTCCACTTCACATTCACGATATTTTTTTTCTGATTTAATTTCCCTGATTATTTCAAATCTAGATATTCCTTTTAATTCTATTAAATACCTTTTATCTTCCGTTTCCTTAAAACTGACTATCTTTCCCATACAACCGATATCAAATAAATCTATTGAATTATCTTTTACAGAATTCTTTGGTTGAATTATTCCTATCAATTTATTTGTTTTCATGCTGTCGTCGATCATTTCAATATATCTAGGCTCAAAAATATTTAGAGGAACAGATGTTTTTGGAAAAATAATAAAGTTACTTAGTGGAAATATAGGTATTTTTTTTGGAAAGTCTTTCATTATTAATTAATAACAAAAAAACAATTAATCATCTATAATATTTTTCAAATGATTTTTTGGATTGCATCTTATCCCAAAAGTGGAAATACGTGGGTTAGAGCTTTAGTAAGCACCTACTATTATTCAAATGATGGAGTATTTTCTGAGCAACTAATAAAAAATATTGGTCAGTTTCCAGAAAAAATTCATTTTGAAGGATTTGATTATAACAAAGGTATCACAACTGATACGACTAGATTTTGGATAAAGGCTCAAGAAAGGCTTAATAAGGATAAAAAAATAAAATTTAAAAAAACTCACAACTGTTTTGGTTCCATTAATGGTAATAATTTCACGGATAAAAACAATACAATTGGTTGTATCTATGTTGTTCGTGACCCTCGTAATTTAATTACATCTTTAAAAAATCATTATGAATTAAATTACAATGAAGCATTAAGTTTTATGGTTAATGAAAAAAAATTTCTTTTTGATTATAAAAAAATTAATGATTTTAGTGATTTTACATTTATTAGTTCATGGGAAAAAAATTTTTTATCATGGAAAAATCAAAATGATTTTCCCATTAAAATAATTAGGTATGAAGATTTATTAAGCAAAACTTATTATATTTGTAAAGATCTAATAAAATTTATAAATACCGTTTTAAAAATAAATAAAAGTATAGATGTTAAAAAATTAAAAAATTCAATTAATTCTACCTCTTTTGAAAAACTTAAAAAATATGAGAAAAATTATGGATTTTCGGAATCTATTAATTCAAAAACAAGTAATAATAAAATTCCTTTTTTTTATTTAGGACCAGATAATGATTGGAAAAAATTATTAGATAAAGATTTAAAAGATAAACTAAATGAAACTTTTAATAAAAGTTTAAAATATTTTTCGGATATTTAATTTGGTGTATACATTTTAGCTATTGCTTAATTTGATGAAAGCTAATAACTTTAAACATTTAGAATAAGCGGGTATAGCTCAGTGGTAGAGCGTCTCGTTGCCAACGAGAAGGTCGAGGGTTCGACCCCCTTTGCCCGCTCCACAAATTTGGGGTGAAAGTGAGTAATAAAAATTTTATTTTATTTGAAATTAAAAATTAATTAAAAGTGAGTGAAAATATAGAACCAACAGTTAATGAAATATTTATTCAGGCCGTTCAGTTTCATCAAAAAAATAGATTAGAAAACGCAAAAGAATTATACCTTAAAATTTTAAAAAAAAATCCTAATTTTGTAAGTGCTTATAATAATTTGGGATTAATATTCAAAAGTATTCATGAAATTGAAAAAGCTAAAAATTGTTTTGAGAAAGCAATAAAAATTGATCCTAAATTTTTCATGGCTCACAATAACCTAGGTGTTTTATTTAAGGACTCTGGTGAAATTGAAAAAGCTAAAAATTGTTATGAAAAGGCAATAGAGATCAATTCTAAGTTTTCTGATGCATACAATAATTTAGGAGTAGTTTTAACTAATTTGGGAAAATCTCAGGAGGCAATTAATAATTATTGTGCAGCATTAAAATTTAATTCAAAACATAAGGATGCACAATTAAACATAATTACGGATTTAACATTTTTTACACCAGATAAAACTCAAAATAACGATAATTTGTTAATAATAGTAAATAATGAGTTAAGAAATATAAATAACAATGTAATTTTTGAAAAATTATTAAAACCTGAATATTTATCTGAATTTTTTGAAAAATCTAATAATGTTGTAAAAAAAATTAAAGAGAACATAGATGATTTGAAATACTTAGAAACACAAGCTTTTAGAAGAAACTCTATAGATTTAAATTGTGAGAGACACCATAAAGTATTTAATAAATCTAATATAATTCCTAAATTTTGTTTTAGTTGCTTTAAAATTCAAATTGAACCGAAAAATGTTTTGGAATTATTAAAATTATTTTTTATTTTTGATGGCTTGAAACTTTCTAATAATAATTGGAGAAAATGTACAATTGAACTTAGAAAAGAAATCCCAGGAACTTATAAGGGATTTATTTATTGTTCTAGTATGGATGAAACAAATAAAATATTAAATGACATTACACCAATTTTAAAAAGATTTATAAATTATAAAGTAAGTATAAAAAGAGGTTGCTCTGAGTTTTACAAGCCTTTTCCAGATTTCAAACAAATTAATGATAATGAAAGTAATTACATGAATTATAATAATCAATGGATGAAAATCGAAGAGGAAGATAATAAAAATTCTTCAGTAAGAAAGATATTTAAAGAAACAATTCCTGGTCTAAGTATCTCAGATTTTTTAATTATTCGAAATTGGTTAAGTTTTGCGAAAAGTATTGATGATTTATCTTACAAATATATTACTTTAGAACCACTAAATACAGAGTCAATTTTTAATTTATTATTCGATCAATTAGAATTTCGAAAAAAACAATTTTTATGTTAAAAATAGAATAATGGATTTAACAAAAAAAAAATGTATTCCTTGTGAAGGAGGAGTGATACCTTTTGACATTTCTGAAATTCATAAATATCAAAAAAAGGTTGATGGATGGAATATTATCAAAAATGAGGAAGAAATGTTTTTTTTAGAGAAAAATTTTAATTTTTCAAATTTTTTAGAGAGTCAAAAATTTGTTAATAATGTAGGTAGTATTTCGGAATTAGAAGGTCATCACCCTGATATTACTTTTGGTTGGGGGTATGCTAATATAAAGATATCAACGCATGCAATTAAAGGTCTCTCTGAGAATGATTTTATTTTAGCCGCAAAAATTGATCAAGCAATTAATGCCTGAAGTGACGAGTTTTTGAAAATACTAAAATTGTATCAGTTTGGTTTGCAAATTTTATAATTTCTTTATCTCTTATTGAACCACTGGGTTGAATTATCGCTGTAATTCCTGATTGAATTAATTTTTCCATCCCATCAGTGAAAGGAAAAAAAGCATCAGATGCAGCCACCAATCCAGTTTCTTTACTCTTAAATTTTTCCATTTTGTTTATTGCAATCTTGCAGCTATCAAGTCTACTAGGTTGTCCTGAACCTATGCCTACTGTAGTTTGATTAGCAGCAATTACTATTGCGTTTGATTTTACATATCGACATATATTGAATGCAAAAACAAGATCATTCATTTGTTTTACACTTGGTTTTTTTTTTGAAACTATTTTAAAATCATTTAAATTAAATTTTATGTTATCCTCAGTTTGAAATAAAATTTCACTATTAGATGAAGAAAACATGATATGCTCCTTTGATAAGTTTTGTGAGCTATCAATTAATCTTAAATTTTTTTTTGTACTTAGTATTTTTAGTGCTTCTTTTTCAAAACTATTTGCAATAATTACTTCTAAAAATAGTTTATTAAATTCCATAGCTAGTTTTTTTGTTACTTTATAGTTACATGATACTATGCCTCCAAATGCACTAATTGGATCACACTCTAATGCAGATTTATAACTTTCTAAAGGACTCTTTCTAACTGACACACCACATGGATTGGCATGCTTTATAATTACAGTTCCAATATTTTTAGGTAAAGATTTTGAAATAGATAGTGCAGTAAAAATATCATTATAATTATTGTAACTGAGTTGTTTTCCTTGAATTTGTCTAATATTCAAATTTGGACTCTTTGAATAAATAGCACTCATTTGATGAGGATTCTCACCATACCTAAGTTTTTCAATTAGATTGGCATGAATTATTTTTTTTTCAGGCAAAAGAATGTTTGAAATTTTATTAAAATAATTTGAAATTAAAGAATCGTAGTAAGCAGTTTCAGTGAAAGCTAAACGTGACATTTTCATTCTAAATTTTAGAGTTGTTGATCCTTTGTGAACTTGTAATTCTTTGATAAGCTCATTGTATTGATTTGAAGAAGTAATTACAGTCACGTCCAAGTAATTTTTAGCTGCTGAACGAACTATTGTTGGACCCCCTATATCAATGTTTTCAATAATCTTTTTGTGATTTGTTGTTCTGGTTAATACATTTTCAAATGGATAAAAATTTGTGATGACAAGATCAATATTTTCAAAGTTTCTGGATTTTAAATCTTTTTTGTGAGTTTTTTTATTTCTGATATTTAATATTCCTGCATGAATTTTTGGATGAAGGGTTTTGACTCTACCATCTAATATTTCAGGAAATTTTGTAAATTCTGAAACTTCTAAACAATTAAACTTTAATTTCTTTATTTCTTTATAAGTTCCTCCTGAGGAAATTATTTTAATTTTATTTTTTTTTAAAATTTTTAACAAAGGTTTCAAGTTTCTTTTATCAGAAACTGATATCAGAGCAGTCTTAATTTTTTTCATTATAATTTAGTTATTTCCCATTTTACAATTTCATTTGAAGCATTTGTCATTCCTGATATAAATATATTTTGATTATCTTTAAAAGAATTTTTATTATCGAAATATAATCCATTATCAATGTTTATATCATAATTTTCACAATTAAATTTCCAGCCTTCATCTTCTAATTCAATAAATATTGATTTATTATCTTGTGTTTTCATTACTTTTGAATTTGGATTTAGATGAAATCTAATATCAAACTTAATATTATTTATTGGGTCTTTTCTTACTAATCTATCAAAACCAATAAATTTAGTTTGTTCTGGATAAAATTCAATTTCTCTTTCATGAATGGTTTTAAATTTATTATAATATCCATCATGTGCAGCTGTAATTTTCCAGTAGTTATCCTCACATACAATATTTTTTTTTGTAATATTCAAATCATTATCAATAATATAATCAACCTTTTTTATCTTCTTGAACTTACAAGATGAATTATCTTCTATTATTAATGTGTTATGAAGGGCTGTGCTTTTAGAAAACTTATTTAACTTACTATTTTTGTCGGCAAAGTAACCAGAATTACTTATAAGTTTTTTACCACTAGAAATAACTTCAAAAGATAAAGCCCCTGACTGATAATTTTTAGAAAAGTTTTTATTTGGGCTAGGTCCAATATCCATTATAAGAATAATTTTTTTATTTTTCAGTATTGCATAACCACCAACTTCTTTATTTTTATTTGTAAACTTATAACCTAATCTTTTTAAATAATGATCAAATTCAATATTATTTGAAATATAGTTACCATTAAATAAAATATCATGATTAATATTTTGCCAAACAAAAGCATAGTTAGATCCCAAATAGTAGATTGTTTCATCAATATACTCAGGAACAACATTTTGAGACTCTTTAAACCACTCTCTAATTAAAATAAAATACTTTAGATAAAAACATAATTGTTTTATATTTCTGGATTTTGGAAATCCTTGGTTATCAATTGAAATTTTGATTATCTCTTTTAGAAGACTCAATCCAAATGAAATATATTTTTTATGATTTTGATACGTTAATCCCGTAAGAATTATTGCTGCACATCCAACAATTTTATCGTCAACTTCTTTAGAAGTTTTAACTTCGTATATTAAATGATTTGCTTGTTTTTTTATAATATAATCAAAGCTAAATTTATATTCTTGATTACTATCTTCGTAAGTAAGTTGATGATTTGATAACCAAGAAATTATCCTTTTTGAAGTAATATTAAATTCCCAACTTCTACTATCGTATTTTACATTGTTCTTTATCCAATTTTTTATAACTGATTGAGCTTTTTTTTTTGAAGATTTTAAATCTAAACTAAAAAACCAAAAAAAGTTATTCAATTTTTTGAAATCTTCTGAATTAATATTATTCAGCCAAATAGACTCTAATGCAAAGTCCTCAATCTTATATTTTTTTTTTTGATATTTTATTATTGATGATAATAAATGGGGACTTGGTTTATACTCTAAAGTGATATTATCAACTTTAGAGATTTTCTTTTCATAAAAATTTGAATTTTGATAAATTGTCTTTAAGTTATCTTTTAAGTCTCTGTAAAGCTCACTAAGACTTCTTAGAAAATTTCTTCTTATCATTAACTTATTTAAGCTTTAATAAATTAATATTTTTTTTTATATCTCCATCATTACTTTTAAAAATTGTTGTTCCTGATACAAGAATATTAGCACCAGCATCTATTGCTAACTTACAATTTTCAAAATTAATTCCGCCATCTATCTCAATATCAAAATTAATTTTTTTTTTATTTTGAATATTTTTTAGCTCTATAATTTTTTCTAAAACTTCTGGCATAAATTTTTGTCCTCCAAAGCCAGGATTAACACTCATAATTAGAACTAGATCTATTCTATCAAGTAAATTCAAGATCAAATCAATTTTTGACTCAGGATTTAGTGAAACACCTACCTTTTTACTTAATCTTTTAATTTTGGATATAGAAGCTTCCAAATCTTCTGTTGCCTCTGGATGTATTGTAATTATATCAGCACCCGCGTCCGCATAAGCATCTATATATTTATGAACTGGAGAGATCATCAAGTGAACATCAAATTTTAATGAACAATTTTTTCGTAGAGCCTTAATTACAGGCGGGCCAATAGTTAAATTTGGAACAAAGTGACCATCCATTACATCAACATGTATCATGTCAGCACCAGCTTCTTCCAATCTTTTTATTTCATTGCCTAATTGACTAAAATCAGCAGATAATATAGATGGTGATATTTGTATTTTTTTCATTAACAACTAGTTTTACTAGTATCAATTTTTAAAATTTAATTGAATTAAAAAATTGGTAAATTTGTCTCGAAATTTCACTTTCTAGAGGAAAAGACAACATACCCATTAC
>MDSV01101907.1_pt1 | contig 14502 bp, 21 predicted proteins | sample 810851 | NCBI WGS metagenome assembly MDSV01 (sample SAMN05326640, study PRJNA326480) | marine metagenome | isolation source: seawater | place: Atlantic Ocean: North East | collected 2012 | reverse complement strand
TATAAGAGAGAGACAATACTAAGTATATATAAGCTAAGTAAGAGCTTGGTAGTAATTTTCATTACGTGCAGTCCCAAATTACTCTCACGTTAGCTATATTATATATATACTGTCAATGATTTTTATTTCAGTGGTAAAAGGTGGTATTTTGTGGGTATATTGCCTCACTTTAATTGCGTAACACACACAATTAATTTGTTTTTGTAGCAAAATAGTTGCAAAACACAACATTGGAACTAAATAAGTGAAAAAGGGAACATATAGTTCCCCTTTCTTTTAGTGTGCCCAATACAGGTTGTCAAATTCTTCTCCTGTAGCTTGGTTTACTACCTTCTTTTCAGTCAGCTCTAATGATTGGATTTCATCTCCTACCTTTAGCTCTGCTCTTAAGGCCATTCCGTCTTCAGGGTTTATAGCAGTAAATCCGAACTTTACTTGTCCGTTGCCTGCTTGCTGTCTGACTTGCATTTCTCTACCACCAACTTTCTTGGTGATAGTTTCAACTGCTCCCAATGGAGAGTCTGTTGTGATGAGAGCTTTGTTACTCTCTGTGATTTTAAAATAATACATAGTAAATAAATTATTAGGTTAAACATTAATTAATAGTAGGGGGTAGACCACTACCGTAAAACAGTTGGGGAGAAAAACTATAGGGCCTCTTGCCAATGCTAAATACATAACATTTTTTTTAGGTGGGAAAAAAATTTTGTATATTGAGTGTATAAGGGTAATACTATGGACGGTACAGAAGGACAAGAAGATTATGGATACGGGAAGACTGTAGAAGAGATGCAAAAAGAAGATGAGATGCTTTCTTTTGCATATAATAATTCTTTCATGTTTCTAACTAATAAGGTTAATATGGACTACGTATTAGAGGCTAGTGAGAGTGAATTTGGCTTCGTACTAGCTCATAATACAAGTATAGGCCCTACTAAAATGGAGTATGAGAATATGATTCTCTACTTTATAGAGACTGAAGAGTATGAAAAGTGTGCAGTACTTAAAAAGATGTTGAACACTAAATATCCTGATTCAGTTAATGAAAAACTAGATGAGTGGTTATGACAGAAAATAGTATAATAAAATTAGGCTTTGAGAAATGTATCGTATCTAAAGAAGAAAGTAATTTAGACGTAGATATATATTACTATACGTATAACGTAGGAAACGTATGTTTTGTATCTAATGATAGTGGCACCGGACAAGAAAATAAAATGTGGTCCGTAGAAATGCCTGAAGCCGAAGTAAGATTTTATGACGTAAAGGATCTTAAATGTATAATTGAATGTCTTGAAAAAAATAAATATGATTAAATCAATACTAAAATTTGAGGTGCATGAGAGTGGTGATGGATCAAGTAAGTTTAAAATGGTTGACATAGTAACTGATAGAACACCTGAATGGACTATGTCACAATATTTAAGAAATAGAAGTAATACTACAATGAAATTTCTTTACTCAATACCTTTTGCAGAATCATCAGAAGAAAAAAAGCATGGGACTAACTAAAAGACAAAAAAGTTTAAAAAGGTGGACTAAACAAAAGTGGAGAACTGCCAGTGGAAAAAAGTCTTCTAAGACTGGTGAAGTATATGCACCTGCAAAAACAATAGCTAAACTTAAAGGAACTAAAAAAGGCAGAGCTAAGTTAGCAGCAGCTAATAAAAAGAAGAGAGCTGCAACTAAAAAAGGTAAGCAACATGCTAAACATGGCTTACATAAAGGTAAAAAAAGATAGATTATGGCAAAGAAAAAAAAGAAAAGTACAGTAAATGCTTCAGGTAACTACACAAAACCTTCAATGCGTAAAAGATTATTTAACAAAATTAAAGCTGGTGGTAAAGGTGGAAGACCAGGTCAGTGGTCAGCACGTAAAGCACAGATGTTAGCAAAGCAATATAAAGCAGCAGGAGGAGGATATAAATAATGGATAAGTATATATACAGGGCTAAATTAGTAAGAGTAGTGGACGGGGATACCTTTGATGCTATGATTGACCTGGGGTTTGATACATGGATAAAACGTAGAATAAGACTCAAAGGCGTAGATACGTGGGAATCTAGAACTCGTGATAAAGCTGAAAAGAAAAAAGGTTTAGCGGCCAAAGCACGCACGAAAGAAATACTTGTAGACGTTAGCTGTAAATCTGGATTATGTAGGCTTAAATCACACGGTACGGGTAAGTACGGACGTGTATTAGGTGAAATATATATTAAAGATTTTGATGGAAAAGAAATGTGCTTGAATCAAATGCTACTAGATGAAGGTCATGCTTATATTTATAACGGAGGTAAAAAACAAACATTTAAATCATGAAAAAAATAATTCTTGCAATAGTGATCTTTTTATTATTTAGTCTTTAATCCACTTAAATGGAAAAGAAAAAGCCTTACAAACCATTGCCAGAATATCTTGCAATAGGTCCTTCTGATATACATGGTGCAGGTATTTTTGCAAGAGAAGATATTCCTGCTGATATAGATATGGGTATTACACACATATATGATCCAGAATTTCAACATGATTATATCCGTACTCCTTTAGGTGGGTTTATTAATCACTCAGATCAAGCTAATTGTGAAATAGTAGAAGATGCTGCTGATTGTTCCTATAAAAGAATCAAAACTCTCCGTAAAATAGAGATGGGTGAAGAAATTACTTTACAATATTCTCTATACAATTTACAAGATAATTAACTTTAAACTTTTATTATTTAAACTTTCTTTATATATTTGTTATATATTGTTTAACTTAAAACCAATTATATGGCAATAGATATAGATACTGCTCCAGAGGAGCAAATGACCCCTGAAGAGGTCAAAGAAAGAAGACAAGAGCTTACAAATTTCTATAAAGATGGAAGTAAGCACTTAAAAGTTCAATTAGAGTATGAAACTCTTTTGACTGAAATTGAAGAACAAAGAGCTAAAAGATTACAAGCATCAATGTTCTTGGCGCAATCATTTGCAAAACAAGAAGCTAATAACCAAAACCAAAGTGATGAAACTAATAAAGAAGGGTGATAAAGGACCAGAAGTACACAAACTACAAACTATTTTAAAATTAACACAAGATGGGGTCTTTGGTCCTGCAACAGAAAAAGCAGTTATTAGATTTCAGTTAGCTTATGATCTTAAACCAGATGGTATAGTAGGAGCATCTACTTGGGAGCGTCTTTTAGTAGGTGCTACATATCAAGATGAAGCTATAGATGAAGATACTGATAATCAATCTACAGTATGGGAAACTCCATTTAATCAAACTATACACAGATACTATTTACCTAAAGGAGAATATCTTGAAGGACCTGTAGTAAATGAATATGCTTTTATACATCACACAGCTGGTAGGCAAAATCCTTTTAAGGTTATAGACCACTGGGGTAGAGATACTAGAGGTAGAGTTGCTACAGAGTTTGTACTAGGAGGTAAATGTTCAAGTACAGGTAATGATAGTTATGATGGAGTAATGGTACAGGCTTTTCCTATTGGAGGATATGGATGGCACTTAGGTAAGACAGGTAGTGGTCATATGAATAGACATTCTACTGGTATTGAGATATGCGCATTTGGATATTTAAAAGATGGAAAGACTTATGTTAACACAACTGTTAGAGAAGATCAAATCTATACACTTAAAGAGCCTTTTAGAGGCTATACTCAATATCATTCTTATACTGATAGACAAATGGAAGAAGTTGAAAAATGGATAAAGTATATTGCTGAACGAGATGGGATTGATGTAAGATTAGGTTTAAAACAATGGATACAAAAATACGGACCTGCAAAAGCATTTGATTTTCAAGAAGATGCTTTCTATGGTAAAGTAAAAGGTTTATTGACTCATACTAATGTAAGAAGAGATAAAACAGACTGTTATCCAGATGAAAGATTAATTGATATTATACTAAGTTTATAAAATGGCAATAGTAAATAAAGTAGACTTTAAAAAGCAAGTGACAATAGAAGATACAATAGCGTATCAAATATTGTCACACTGCTTCTTTAATAATATACATATAAGCAATACAGATCTTAGACTTTTAACCAAGTTGGCAAAGCAAAGTGGGGTAGAGCTTACAAAATTTTGTATATACTTAACTGACAATGATGTTTTTAAAAGTAATCAATCTGCTAGAAATGCAATAACTAAAGCAGAAAAAAAAGGATTGGTTATTAAAAATGGAATAAATAAGAAAACAATAAACTTAAATAGTGACATGAATGTCCAAATTGAAGGAATTGTTTTGTTAGATTATAAAATTTTAGGACGTGAGACCAAAAAGCCACAAACAGTTTAAAGAAGAAATAGCTGAAGAGGTTGGTGTACACCCTAAAGTTGTAGATGATTTTATATCTTTTTATTATGCAAAAGTTAGAAAATCTTTATCTACACTAGAGTATCCCAGAATTATGGTTGATGGTCTAGGTACTTTTTTTATTAGAAAAGGTAAATTACAAAAAGCTATTAAAAGAAATAAAAGTATGCTTGGTAATTTAAGAAAAAGAACTTATGAAGGATATGAAAAAACATATGCAATAAATCAAAAACTTGAAGAGATGCAATCTGCTTTAAGAATTATAGATGAGAATATAGAAAACAAAAAACAGTTTAAAAAGAATAAAAATGCCAATAAGTAAGTACATAAATGCACTTAAGAACATAGATCAAATTTATGATGGTATAAAAAATGATATTTTTAAAACTGAATATGTAGAAAAAATTGCAGAATCTAGAATTAAAATATGTGAGTCATGCAAAGAGTTTGATACAAAAGGAGACAAATGTATGGTCCCTAGCACACAACCGTGTTGTTCTTTATGTGGTTGTTCTATGCAATGGAAATCAAGATCTATGTCATCAGAATGTCCAGCAGGAAAATGGGAAGCATTACTTACAGAATTAGAAGAACAAAAATTAATAAATAATGATTGAATATATATACAAAGAAAATAAAACTACGTATAACATAGATGCCCAAAACGGTATGTGGTATACATCAATAAGTTATTAAAATGGCAATAGTATTTAAAGAAGAAGGACACGTTTATGAAAGCACAGACCAAGATAAAATAAATTGGACTAGTGTCACTGGTTTTATAGGCATGTTCAAGCCTAAGTTTGATGCAAAAGGACAAGCTAAAAAATCTTCTAAAAACAAACGTTCTAAGTGGTATGGTATGACTGAAAAAGAAATACTACAAGCTTGGAAAAATGAAACAGATAGAGCCATAAAATTAGGAAACTTTTATCATAACCAAAGAGAAGCGGATATGATAGAGTTTGATACTATAAAAAGATATGGTTGCACACTTCCAATATTTAGAGCTGAGTTTAATGAAGAAGGTGGCAAGATAGCTCCAGAACAAAAGTTAGTTAGTGGTATTTATCCTGAGTTATTGGTGTACCTAAAGTCAGCTAAATTATGTGGGCAAGCTGATTTAGTTGAAATTGTAAATGGGTATATTAATATTACAGATTACAAGACAAATAAAGAAATAAAAGAAAAAGGATTTACTAATTGGGAGGGTATAACTAATAAAATGTACAACCCAGTAAGTCACTTAGATGATTGTAATTTGAATCATTATAACTTACAATTGAGTATTTATGCGTATATTATTAAAAAGCACAACCCTAAATTAAAGGTTGGAAATCTTAAAATTCAACATGTTAAATTTAAACAAGTTGGAACAGATTCTAATGGTTACCCTATCAATGAACACATAGATGGTGAACCAGTAATAGAAGATATAAAAATGTATAACCTGCCATACCTTAAAGATGAAGTAGTTCAACTTATTAAATGGCTAAAAGAAAATAAACATGCCTAAAGTAACATTAATGACCATAGTACCCTATGTCCAATTAGATGGATCAGGGAATAAAAAAATAATAACAGATTATCCTCAAGAAATGACAGTTCATTCAGAACTTATTTCAATGGTAAAACCTCATTGGAATATACAAGCTGCAACTTGGATTGATGGTATAAATGATGTCTTTTTAAAAGATGGCGCTGGTTTTGTTACGGTTAAACAACCTTACAGTCAACTAGTAGCACTTATGAATGAAAATGCATATTCACCTATTTCAGTAGGTAGTGGTGACACAGTTGACCAAGGAGGAGGACAAACTAATACAGGAGGTAATACTGGTAGTGGTGCTACAGGTTCAATAACATACACTTCAACTACTGTTAAAAACTTTAATGGAGCATGTTCTGGTACTGCAAATCAAACTTATAAGCATAATGGTGCAGCAGGTTCATTACCAGCAGCTGGTAATAGAGTATTTTTAAATGATGGTAGTACAGCATTAAGTGATGGTTATTATGGTGTTACACTGTCAGGAAGCGCACCAACTCATTCAATTAAAGTAGTTGGTGGATTTGTTCAAACTGGTTGGCCACTTGTTTGTACTGACCTTGGTGAAATATATCCATAATGTTACAGCGTTGGGAAATTAATATGGCTATAGTACCAGGATTTTTATTTGGGTATAGAAACTATGTGAATGAAGACTCATGTTCTATTGAACATGTTTTATATTTAGGAATAATGGACATCTCTTTAATTTTATATTATGATTGTTAGAATATTTGATATACAAAATGGTAAAGCAGTTCCTACGGAACACTGTTATACAATAAAGTTTTTAAAAGAAATAATGAAAACTTATCCTGATACATATATGCAAGTATATCAATATTTGTTTTATATGTCATGCCCTAATCCGGATTTAAATCCTTTTTTTAATTTACCAGAACATGAAAAGGAAGATATTATAATTGAAGAAATAGAATTAGAAGAGTCTACTGAGGACTCTAAAATTAGATATGCATTAGATATGTGCAAAAAATTATATGAAACACCAACGTATAGAGCATACGTAGGTATCAAATCTATGCTTGATAGACTTGCTAAGTATATGGAAGTCACACAGATAGAGCATGGAAGAGACGGTAATATTAACTCAATGGTAAATGCTGCTGCTAAGTTTGAACAAATTAGACAATCATACAAAGGGGCATTTACTGATATGAAATCTGAGCAAGAAAGTTCTGTCCGTGGTGGACAAGGCCTTGCTTATGATCAAATGTAAACTAAATTTAAATTATGAAAACCAAAGTAATACCAGTAGGTAAAAGAGTACTTATCAAAAAGAAAGATGCAGATGCATACTTTGCAGGAACTAGCATTATGATACCCGAAAGTCAAAGAGAAGATGAACTTAAAGGTTATGTCATTGCAGTTGGTAAAGAAGTTGATGAGGTAGAGGTAGGTGATTTAGTACAATATGCAGACTATGCATTACCTACTAAAATGAAACATGAAGGAGAAAATCACTTACTAATAGCAGCAGGTGATATATTTGCTGTTTTAGTAAATGAGTAAATCTATTCCTACATACAAAGATGGAGAGTGGACTACCACTGAATTTAAGTCTGAAGAAGACTTAGCCAAATTTGTATTGTCTATTTTTTCTGAACCAGGTAAATATAATTTTGATGAGACTGCTTTTCTTTTTAATGCAGAAGCACGTAGATTTAATAAAGATGGATTTTATTGTGGTTCTCCTTTTAGGTCTAAAGACTTTATGGCATATTGGGATGATCAGAAAAAAAAATGCAGAAATGGTGTAATATACACAGTAAATAAAAAGACTTGGTTTATAACTAGAGACTATTATATGTGGCTTAATTTTTTGCCTATATATGATAAAGAAGAAAAAAAATATGGTTTTGCAAAAGTTAGAGATGCCCAGTATCATATGGCTTTATATGAAATATTAGCAGAGCTTAATAATAAACACTGTGCAATATTAAAGAAACGTCAGATAGCATCATCATATTTTCATATGGGCAAGGTTATAAATACTTATTGGTTTGAAGAAGGGTCTGTGTGTAAGATAGGTGCATCACTAAAAGATTACATAAATGACAAAGGTTCTTGGAAGTTTTTAGATGAGTACAAAACATTTCTTAATGAACATACAGCTTGGTATAGACCATCAACACCAGAAAAAGTTTTATTATGGGAGCAGAAGATTGAAGTCCGTGTAAACAATAGAAAAACAGCACGTGGTTTAAAATCTAAAATTCAAGGAGCATCATTTGAAAAAAATGCAACAACTGGAGTAGGTGGACCTACAACTTACTTTTTTCATGAGGAAGCAGGTATTGCTCCAAAGATGATGGATACCTATGAATATTTGAGACCCGCTATGTCTTCAGGTATGATGACAACTGGTATGTTTATAGCTGCTGGTTCAGTTGGTGATCTTGAACAATGTAACCCACTTAAGGAAATGATTCTTAACCCTACAGTGAATGATATATATGCCGTAGAAACTGATTTAATGGACGCTGACGGCACTTCAGGACTTGCAGGACTGTTTATACCAGAACAATGGTCAATGCCTCCTTATATTGATGATTTTGGAAATAGTAAAATAGAAGAAGCACTTGAATCTATCCGCATAGAAAGAGAAAGATGGAAGGCAGAATTATCTCCTGAACAGTTTCAGCTTAGAATTTCTCAGAAACCTATGAATATAGCAGAAGCTTTTGCTTACAGAAAACAATCTATATTTCCTCAAGGTATACTGCAAAAGCAAATGAGAAAAATAATTGACAAAGATTATAGCTATGAGCATATAGAATTAGAAATGGAACAAGAAGGTATAGTAGCTAAAAGAAGTAATAGATTACCTATTAGCAAGTTTCCTGTAGACAAAAAAGCTAGTAACAAAGAAGGAGTGTTAGTTGTCTGGGAAAGACCTGTAAAAAATCCTGATTTTGGAATGTACTATGCTTCTGTTGACCCTGTGTCAGAAGGTAAAACAACTACATCAGACTCTTTGTGTAGTATATTTGTTTATAAAAATCCTGTTGAAATTAGAAGAGAAACGCCAGATGGTATAGAAACTATTATAGAAAAAGATAAAATTGTTGCTGCTTGGTGCGGTAGGTATGATGATATAAACAAAACTCATGAGCAACTAGAAAAAATTATTGAGTGGTACAAAGCATGGACAGTTGTAGAGAATAATATATCTTTATTTATACAACATATGATTGCTAAAAGAAAACAAAAATGGTTAGTACCTAAACAACAAATTTTGTTTTTAAAAGATCTTGGTTCAAATAGAACAGTATACCAAGAATATGGATGGAAAAATACAGGAACACTTTTTAAAAATCATTTAATATCATATGCAATAGAATTTATAAGAGAACAAATTGATGAAGAAACTGATATAAACGGATCTGTTATTAGTCAAACACTAGGTGTAGAAAGAATTCCAGATCCTATGCTTTTAAAAGAAATGTTAGCTTATTTCCCTGGACTTAACGTAGATAGACTTGTGGCTTTTTCTGCATTAATAGCTTTTGCAAAAGTGCAACAATCTAATAGAGGATACCTCAAAAGGAGTGAATCAACATCAAAATCCTTGGATAATCAAGAAAATTTGTATAAATTAAAGTATAGTCCGTTTAGAAATATTGGACGTAATAAAGGCATAGGAAGAACCAAAAAAAGATCAGGATTTAAAAATATAAGATAGCATGAGAGTATTTAACGCAATGCAACTCAAGGCAGGAGCCAAAAAAGAGGGAGGTCATGTATCTTCATCCTTAACACAACCAATCCAGTTTTTACCAGCTAACAAGAAAAATGATGACTGGTCAGCTTGGAACTTAGATTGGCTTGAGTTACAAGGAATGGAATTCTTACGTAGAAATGCAAGAAAGCTATTAAAGAACTATAAACTTGCTAAAGGTATTATAGACAAGAAAGACTACATTATTGAAGAAGACAATGACCATAAAGACCTTATGGATGTTTTAACTAAAGAAGATGAGTCTGCACTTGAATTAAAGTTTTATCCTATAATTCCAAATGTAATTAATGTATTAGGTGGAGAGTTTTCAAAAAGATTTTCAAAAGTTCAATTCAGAGCTGTAGATGACACATCATACAATGAGATGTTAGAATCAAAAAGAGCACTTGTAGAAGAGAACTTACTTGCAGATGCATCAAATAAACAATTGATGAAGATGTTAGAAATGGGTCTTAATCCTGAGTCAGAAGAAGCAAAGGAAATGATGGATCCTCAGAAGATGAAATCACTACCACAAATAGAAGACTTTTTTAGTAAGTCTTATAGAAGTATGGTTGAGGAATGGGCTACACATCAAATGAATGTAGATGTAGAAAGATTTAAAATGCAAGAACTTGAAGAAAGAGCATTTAGAGACATGCTTATTGCTGATAGAGAGTTTTGGCATTTTAGAATGTTAGAGGATGATTATGATGTTGAGCTGTGGAATCCTGTTCTTACTTTCTACCAAAAGTCTCCAGAAACAAGATATATATCTGATTCAAACTATGCAGGTAAAATGGACCTTATGACTGTTGCAGATGTTATTGATAAGTACGGGTACTTAATGAATGAAAAACAATTGAAGTCTTTAAACAAAATATATCCAGCTAGATCTGCTATGTATCAAGTTAATGGATATCAGAATGATGGTGCATACTATGATGCTACTAGATCACATGCATGGAATACAAACTCTCCAAGTTTAAACTTTAGAAGATATATAAGTAATTGGTCAGATGATCCAGCCAGAGGCGGGGATATAGTAAGTGCAATTCTAAATGAAGGGGAAGACGTCATGCAATGGGGAGAGGGTGATCTTATGCGTGTAACCACTGTCTACTGGAAAACGCAAAGGAAGGTTGGACATCTTACCTGTATAAAGAAAGACGGAACTGTTATGCAGGAATTAATAGATGAGACTTTTAAAGTAACAATGAAACCTGTATATGATACTACGTTAATCAAAAACAAAACAAAAGAAAATTTATTAGAAGGAGAACATGTAGACTATATTTGGATTAATGAAGTATGGGGTGGAGTAAAAATAGGACCAAACTCACCTACAGGATGGCGTTCTGAAATGGGTAATAATGTTGATCCTATTTATTTAGGGATTGATAAAATTAAGCCAGGAAGAATACCATTCCAATTTAAAGGAGATAAAACTTTATATGGATGTAAACTACCTGTAGAAGGTAGAGTATTTTCTGACAGAAATACTAGATCTACATCATTAGTAGATTTAATGAAAGCTTATCAAGTTGGTTACAACATGGTAAATAATCAAATAGCAGATATATTAGTTGATGAACTAGGTACAATTATTATGTTTGACCAGAATGCTTTACCACGTCATGGTATGGGAGAAGACTGGGGTAAAAATAATTATGCTAAAGCATATGTAGCAATGAAAGATTTTCAAATGTTACCGCTTGATACATCAATAACAAATACAGAAAATGCAACTAACTTTAATCATTATCAAACTCTAAACATGGAGCAGACTAATAGATTAATGTCAAGGATACAACTAGCAAATTATTTTAAGTCTCAAGCTTTTGAGGCAATAGGAATTAACCCACAAAGACTTGGAGGTCCTGTAGCTCAACAAACAGCTACTGGTGTTACACAAGCATTACAGCAGTCATTTGCACAAACTGAGACTTATTTTATAAATCATTCAGATAATCTTATGCCAAGAGTACACAAAATGAGAACTGATTTGGCTCAGTATTACTACAGTAACACTCCAAGTTTGAGGTTACAATACATTTCTACAGCAGCTGAAAAAGTTAATTTTACAATGAACGGTACAGATTTACTTATGAGAGACTTTAATATTTTTGCTACTACAAGAACAAATCATAGACAAGTGTTAGAACAACTAAAACAAATGGCACTAACTAATAATACTACAGGTGCAAGTATTTATGATTTAGGTAATATACTTAAAGCAGATTCAATTGCAGAAGTAACTGATATTCTTAAAGACTCTGAGCAAAAGACTCAAGCTATGAAACAGCAAGAAATGCAGCAACAAAGACAAATGCAAGAAGAACAAATTAAAGCTCAAGCTGAAGAGAATCAACTTAAACTTCAATTCCAATCAAATGAAGCTGATAAGGAAAGACAAAATAATATTACAGTTGCTGAAATTAGAGCTGCAGGTTATGGTTCTATGATGGATCTTAATGAAAACAAGCAGTCAGATTATCAAGATGCATTAAAAGATATACAAAAAACTTCACAGTATAGAGAGCAAATGAACATGAAAAGAGAGCAGAATGCTCAAAAGAATGCTCAAGCCCAAGCTAAAATACAAATAGACAGAGAAAAGCTAGCTACACAGCGTGATATTGCTGATAAACAACTACAAATAGCAAGGGAAAATAAAAACAAATATGACAAAGAAAGTTAATTTCTAAAAAATTTTTTTGATGTTAGCTATATATTGCGTAAAATGTTTTAAATAATCAAATATTATAAGTTTACATGTCAATATTAATTCTTATATTGTATATGTACATAATATTATTAATAATTAAAACCAACAGTTATGGCACAAGAAAGTAAAACACAGGACACTACTGTAGAAAAAGTGGACATTAACATAGATGAGTTATTTGCTGCAGCACCAGATGCTGATGCAATAGTAACTCCAGAGACAAAAAAACCTAAGAGTATTTTTTCTAAGAAAGAAGAAGTTGATTTGGATTTCACAGAAAAACCTGAGGTAAAGGCTGAAGAGCCTGCAGTTGAAGAATCTGATACTGAGGAACCAAAAGCTGAAGAAGCTAAAAAGGAGCCTAAAGCAGAAGAAAAGAAAGAGAAAACAACTGCAACATTAGATGATGTTTTAGATTCTTTAGATGAAGAAGCTGGAGAAGAAGAAACTGAAACTAAAAAAAGAGGTAGAAAGAAGATAGAAGGAATAGAAGATGTTTTTAGCAAATTGATAAAAGCAGATAAGATAGTTCCTTTTGATGATGATAAACCTTTAGCTGAGTATTCAGCAAAAGATTGGGAGGAGTTAATTGACGCTAACATGGAAGAAAAGGCAAACCAAGTTAGAAAAGAGACTCCTAATAAGTTCTTTGAAAGTTTGCCTGATGAATTAAAGATTGCTGCAAGATATGTATTTGATGGTGGTAAAGATCTTAAAGGTTTATTTCAGACACTAGCACAAGTTGAAGAAACTAGTACTATTGATGTAAAGTCTGAAAGAGGCCAAGAAAGAGTTATCCATGAATACCTTTCTGCAACCGGATATGGTACAACAGAAGAAATAGCAGAGGAAATAGAAGTCTGGAAAGACCTAGGTAAGCTTGAGCAACAAGCTCTTAAGTTTCAACCTAAGTTACAAAAGATGCAAGAGAAAGTTGTTTCAAAAAAACTGCAAGAGCAGGAAATGAAAAAGAAACAACAAGAACAAGCATCTAAAGATTATATGCAAAATGTATATGATACATTAAAAGACGGAGCTTTGAATGATGTAAAAATAGATAAAAAGACTCAGTCAATGTTATATAATGGACTTGTACAACCTAATTATCCTTCTGTAAGTGGACGTAACACTAACCTGTTAGGACACTTACTTGAAAAGTATCAATTTGTTGAGCCTAATTATAGTCTTATATCTGAAGCCCTTTGGTTATTACAAGATCCAGATGGTTATAAAAGTAAGATTATGGAAAAAGGAGCTCAAAAAACAATTGAGAAAACAGTCAGAAAATTAAAGACTGAACAAGTAAATAGCGGTGGAAGCTCTCTAGGAGTAGAACAAAAAGAAGACACTTCAGTGAAGAGGGGAAGCAAAAAATTAAAAAGACAACAAAACATATTTAAAAGATTTTAAGAATTTTTATATTTACATTTAACATTAATTATTAACTATTAAAAACTATAATCAATTATGGCAACTCCAGTTTTAAACAATGGAATTTTCCTAAGAGATACAAGCTACAAAGCAAGTTCTCACATTGATTCTTATCACTTGACAGCGATGCTAGGTTCAGCAGAACCTCAGGATCTAGGTCCCGTTGATTTATGGGCAATGACTCAAAAAGTTGAAATGCCCCTATATCAAATGGCTTCGTTTGGTGGAAAGAATACAATTCTTGTGGACAACGCTAGAGGCGAGTACAAATGGCAAACTCCAGTAGCTCAAGATCTACCATTTATAGTGGCAGACATTGAGTCTTCAAATTCTTCTAAAGGTGTTGATGGAACCACCTTTAAAGTTAAATTATCTAAACGTGCATTTGGACATGGTGATATTATCACTTATGACAAATATAACGGTATAGAACTTTACATCACAGCAGATGATATTATCCCTGCAGGTGATGGTTTCATTTATACAGTACAATTAGTCAACAATAATAGCGCTGCAGTCTTAGACAATAAGTACTTAGCTTCCGGAACTAAATTCTTTAGAAAAGGTTCTGCAAGAGGTGAGTATGGTGAAAGATTCAGTGATATTGAAGCTGGCTCAGGTTTCAGAGAATTCTACAACTTTGTAGGAGGAGCTGAAGCACACGTACATTACTCTATTTCTTCCAGAGCAGATCTTATGATCAAAGGAGGATTAAACGCGGACGGAACAGTCCC
>MDSV01240971.1_pt1 | contig 14503 bp, 9 predicted proteins | sample 810851 | NCBI WGS metagenome assembly MDSV01 (sample SAMN05326640, study PRJNA326480) | marine metagenome | isolation source: seawater | place: Atlantic Ocean: North East | collected 2012 | reverse complement strand
GTCCTCCAACATCGCCCGCCACGCCGTGCTTTCCGCCGGCTTACCCGAGTCCGTGCCGGCAGTAACTGTGGACCGCCAATGTGGTTCCGGACAGCAGGCAGTCAGCTTTGCCGCCCATGGTGTCATGGCTGGTAGCTATGATCTGGTGATCGCAGGTGGGGTTGAATCGATGTCGCAGGTGACTATGCCGTCAGCATTTCAGCCAGGTGCGCCACTCGGCCCGCAGTACGGACCGCTTGAGCTGGAGCGCTACGACGGTCGACTTATGGCACAGGGGCCAAGTTCCGAACTCATGAACGATCGCTTTGGGCTTAGTCGCGAGGAACTTGATGCCTACAGCGTTCGAAGTCATAAGCGGGCCCTCGCTGCTACCAGGGCTGGTGCTTTTGTCAAACAAATGGTGCCAATCACTGCCGATCCCCAAGACCCCAACGGTCCATGTATTACCGCTGATGAAGGCATTCGCGAGCATCTCGACACGGAGAAGATGGCGAGCCTGAAGACGGTCTTTGCGAAAAATGGCCGCACGACGGCCGCGAACGCATCTCAGGTTAGCGACGGTGCGGCGGCACTGCTGGTCGCTGATCGTGGATATGCTGAGCGAACAGGCCTTAAACCACGCGCCCGCTTTCGTGCTATGTCAGTCGCTGGTGCGGACCCCGTGATCCAGTTCACCGCGATACTTGAGGCTACCCACAAGGCACTAAAAATAGCGGGACTAAGCGCGGCGGACATTGATCTGTACGAGGTCAACGAGGCTTTTGCAGGCGTACCGCTAATGTTTCAGCGCGAATTCGATATTCCGGATGACAAGCTCAATGTCAACGGTGGCTCAGTCGCAATCGGGCACCCGCTGGGCTCAACCGGTGCCCGTATGCTTACTGATTTACTTTGTGAACTTGAACGCTCAGGGAAGAAGTTGGGCTTACAGACTATCTGTGAAGCCCATGGCACTGCCAACACAACAATAATTGAACGCATCTGAGGAGAAAGATATGCAATCGACATATATTACTAAGGGCCGTCCCTCCACCCATGGTGACAGCTACCAGCTCAACACAACGACGATGATTCGGCACGCGGCCCGAACTTATCCAGAACAAGAAATCGTCTACCGTACCGCCGATGGCGGCTGGGACCGGTATACCTACGGAGAGTCTTACCTCCGGATCTGTCAAGCGGCCAACGCGTTGCGCAGCCTCGGCGTCGGCCCCGGGGACGTAGTTGGCATCCTGGATTGGAATAGTCGTCGACATTTCGAGCTCTATTGGGCGATCCCCGGCCTAGCTGCCGTCATGCTGCAGATGAATCTTCGATTGGCGCCCGAAGACCTAGGCTATGTTACCGACCACAGTGAGGCGTCCTGGATTTTAGTTGACGAATCTCTGCTGCCAATTGCAGAGAAGCTCGCACCGTTGGTGCCTCAAGTCAAAGGCTGGATCGTGATGACCGATCGTCCGCTGTCGCAGATCAACACCACCCTCACAAACGTGCATCACTTCGAGGATCTGCTCCAGGCTGAAGACACACACATCGATTGGCCGATGGTGGACGAGACGTCGGCTTACAGTGCCTGCTACACAACAGGCACCACTGGCAGGCCCAAGGGAATCTACTATTCCCACCGCGGTATATATCTGCACACCTTGGCGATGGACAGTGTGATCGGCATGAGCAGTGACGACACCGCCATGCTCATTACGCCGATGTTCCACGGTCAGTGCTGGGGTCTTCCGCAGGCCGCCGTCCAGGCGATGGCTAAAGTCGTCCTGCCAGGCCGCTACGTCGCTGAGGATACGTCGGTTTTGGTCGACGCAATGATAGAAGAAAAGGTTACTGTAGCTAACGGTGCGCCAGCGATCTTTACACCGATGCTGGAGTACATCCGAACACTGGACAACAAACCCGACTTCAGCCGTGCGAGGCTGCTGAGCGGTGCCACCGAGCCATCGTTGAGTTTGATGCGTGGCTTTTATGATCTCACCGGGGCCGACATTATTCATGCCTATGGCGCCACAGAGACCACCCCGCTGGTCACGGTCAACAAGGGGCTTAAACCGTCGCTGCGCGAAGTGTTGAGCGACGAGCAAACATGGAACCGCAAGCGCTGCCAAGGCTTGATGGTATCCGGCGTCGACTTCCGACTTGTTGACGGTGCCGGTAAGGATGTGCCCTTCGACGGCATTTCCCAGGGCGAGGTGTTATTAAGAGGACCTTGGATTATCGAGAAGTATCATAAGCTTGAGGACGATGGAGATCGCTTCCTCGACGGCTACTGGCGGAGCGGTGACGTCGGCACGATTGACCAGCACGGCTACCTCAAGCTGACCGATCGTCTAAAAGACGTGATCAAGAGCGGCGGCGAGTGGATCTCCTCCATCGACATGGAAAATGCGCTGATCGCACACCCACGCATCCGCGATGCCGCAGTTGTTGGCATTGAGCATCCCAAGTGGCAGGAGCGCCCTGTCGCCCTGTTGGTTACCGACGACGGCACCGAGTTGCCGCTGGACGAGATCCACGAAGTTCTAACACCCAATTTCGCCAAGTGGCAGCTGCCAGATACTGCCCTGTTTCTTGAAACGTTGCCACGCACCAGCGTCGGCAAGCTCGACAAGAAGGCTATTCGCGCCACTTATAAAGATATCTACAAGGACATCTGATGGCTATTCTCAATATTCGCCGCAACGAATCCATCGTTATCCTCGAACTCAATCGGCCAGAAGCCCGCAATGCACTTAACGAAGAAGTCTTAAGCGCACTGGGACAGGCGCTGGTGACTTTTCAGTACGACGACAGTGTGCGTGCCGTAGTGATCCACGGTGCCGCTGGGAACTTTTGCTCGGGAGCCGACATCACTGCCTTTGACCGTATTCGTGAAGATGCGCTGATCGGCCCACACAAAGCCCTTGGTGGTACGTTCTGGGATGACTTGGCAGGCTTTCCCAAGCCCGTTATCGCGGCTATAGAGGGACTAGCCCTGGGCGGGGGCTGTGAGCTTGCCCTTGCCTGTGACATCGTCATCGCAGCTGAAACCGCGAAATTTGGGGTGCCCGAGGTTAAACTCGGCGTCATCCCCGGCGGCGGCGCCACGCAGCGTTTGGTAAGTGCGGTAGGCAAAGCCAAGGCAATGACCATGCTGCTAACTGGGAATTACATCAGTGCGGCTGACGCATGCGCCGATGGCATCGTCGCCCGTGTGGTCCCAGAGGGCGAGGCTCTTGACCAAGCACTTGCAATGGCTGGACATATTGCCGCCAATTCGCCGCTGGCCGTAGCGCTGGCCAAAGACGCGGCGTTGCAGGCCTTTGAGACATCACTCAGCCAAGGTCTCAAGTATGAAAAGCAGAACTTTCATTTGGCAATCCACTCAGCCGACAGCCACGAGGGTCAGGCCGCCTTTCTGGCGAAGCGAGCACCTCACTACACAGGAAAGTAAACACGATGAGCGAATTGTTTCCCGATTATAAGGCACCTTGGGAGGCCGAGGACCACACGTTGCTGCGCGACCAAGCGGCCAAGTTCTTCGCCCGCGAAGTCACGCCTAACCAGGAGCGATGGGCTGAGCAGCACCAGGTTGACCGTGAGTTATGGAACAAAAGCGGCGCTGCTGGTTTATTGTGTACTGGCCTGCCCGATGAGTACGGTGGTGGTGGTGGCAACTTCGGCCACGAGGCCGTGGTCCAAGAGGAGCTGGCGCTGGCCCGAGACACTGCGTTCGGATTCAGCGTACACTCGACCATCGTCGCCCATTACATAGCGGCTTATGCAACAGAGGCTCAGAAGCAACGCTGGATTCCGGCAATGGCGAACGGTGATAAGGTGATTGGCATCGCTATGACCGAGCCCGGCACGGGTTCGGATTTGCAGGCAGTGCGTACGACCGCGATCCGCGACGGTGATCACTACGTGATCAATGGGTCAAAGACGTTCATCTCGAACGCCACCCACGCTGACCTGATGGTTGTGGTGGCTAAGACTGACACGTCAGAAGGCGCCCGTGGTATTTCATTATTCGTGGTCGAGGTGGACAAGGTCGAGGGCTATGAGCGCGGACGGGTGCTGCAGAAGGTTGGGCAACACGGCCAGGACACGCGCGAGCTTGCCTTCATCGACATGCGCGTACCCGCGGAGAATTTGCTTGGTGGCAAAGAAGGCCAGGGCTTCTTCCAGTTGATGGAACAGCTACCCCGTGAGCGCTTGATTATCGGGATTGCCGGTGTCGCGATGGCCGAAGCCGCAGTCTTGGAGGCGATCAAGTATGCCAAGGTACGGACGGCGTTTGGCAAGCCAATCCTGGATTTTCAGAACACGCGCTTCGTGCTTGCCGAGTGCAAGACCGAGGTCTTGGCCGCGAAAACCTTTATGGATCACTGCGTCCAGCGCTACATGGACGGTGATCTCGACCCTGCCACCGCTTCAATGGCTAAGTTGCTCGGTACCGACAAGCAGGTCGCCATCATCGACCGTTGTCTGCAAGTGTTCGGCGGCTATGGTTATTTGATGGAGTATCCAATCGCGCAGATGTACGCCGCTGCGCGGGTGCAAAAAATCTACGGTGGCACCAACGAGATCATGAAGGAGCTGATCGGACGATCACTTTGACGGAACCTGTTAGCATCCTATCGAGCACGGCTACAACGTCTCCGACGTGTCCCGGAGGCTGGGATCACATCCGGCAGTTTGTACAAGTGGATCAAGTTGTATGGGGATCCGGGAAGCCAGCACCAGCACATCACGGAGCAGCAGGATGAGCTTCGTCAACTGCGGGCCGAACTGCGCCGGGTGACCGAGGAGCGCGACATATTAAAGGCCGCCGCGTTCTTTGCCAAGGAGTCCGAGGAAAGTATCGCTTCATCAGGGCTCACCAGAAGGAGTTCCGGGTCCGGGTCATGTGCCGCGTGCTGAAGGTCCACTTCAGTGGTTTCTATGCTTGGCTGCATAGCCCTGAAAGCCCCCGCGCCAAGGCCAATCGTCGACTGGTTGGGTTGATCAAACAGGCCTGGCTCGAAAGTGGTGGCGTGTACGGTTACCGGAACATCACCCTGGATCTGAAAGACCTCGGAGAGCGGTGCAGCAAGAACGAAGAACTGGCCAAGCCATTCCGGTGGCATAAAAGCGCCGATGCTATTATGACATCGGCGGCGCGGGCAAAGCTGAGCTTAATCGATAATAAGCGCGCGAATTAACCGAACCGCACACTAGTGTACCTAGAGCAACTGAGTAGTATGTAAATCAGCAAGTGCAGAATAGAGCCGGCCCATCCAATGGCTCAGTGTAGCGGTGTCTTTTCGGCCCAGTCTTGATTGGATGTTTTGTTGATGAGGAACTCGACGAAACCCGGCAGGAAAGTCCTTTTCAAGCCTCTTATTGGTGGGCCAACGTAAGGAAGTCTTCACCAACGACCAGCCCATAGTCGAAAGCTTTGGGTGCCAATCGTATTTTCCGGATGGTTGCTTCAGAAGCAGTGTCGAGAGTCTTGCTTCAGAGCCTACGGTATCAACCTCCACCAATGCATAATTCTGGTTCTTATATCTGAACACACGGTAAAGCAAGTATCTTGGGTTACCATCTGGCAGTCGATGTTTCGAGTGTCCTTTCAACGCCGGTAGCGGAATCAATTCTTCAGCCACGATTCGGCAACCTTTGATTTCCAATAGGTTGCTCATGGCAATAAATGCTTCAAATTTGCGGGTGAATAGATGTGAATCGTCACTTTGGTCATCAATGCCATCAGGAACGCCGGCTGGTATCTCTCCCCGAACGGTTGGCTCATCAGTACTGACATCCGTTTGGCTATTAGTCGAATCATCAAGGCCTTCCTCTGATTGTCCCTTACTGGTGCCAGACCGGCGTCTGCCATCCGAAGACTTGCGGGTGGTATAAGCAGGTTCGGAGAACTCCAATTCTACTTCTGGGACGTCCAGAACATACTCCTCTGCATCCGTGGTTGGCATCTCGTCATCATTAATCTCAGGCGGGCCATCCGATCTCCTCCTTTCTATAGAATTTCCTTTTTTCCCTGTTTTTTGCTCAGTGAATTTCGGATCAATGAACTCAATCTCTCTCGGGATCTGGCTAGTCAGGTTTGTAAGGCTGTGGATTTCATACACGAAGAAAAGCTCGGATTCTTTGACGTACTGACCTCGCACCTTCATTTTCACCTTCTCCAAAGGAGGGGGATCAAAACGGAACGGCCAGTACCGGCGCCCATTCCTAATCTCGCCCTCTGTCAGCTGGTATTGGGCGATGCTTTGAAACGAGTTCCGGACCTCTTTATTCAACAACAGCCAAGCCAGAATTCTGCGTTGGCTGGGGTTACCTCGCACTACCATGGGCAGAGAACTACTTGGCAAGATATGTATCTCTGCCCTATTCGGGTTCTCACCCATCTGAACGTCGAACTCCTCGTCTAGTCCATTTGGATTCAATGCCAGGCGGGTCAGATAGGCCGAATGGAAAAAAAGAGCCCGGGCCAGTTCTATTTGTGGCAGGAAAAACTGTGTATCGCCGGCTTTAAAGCTAAAACACCATTGTTGCCGGTCTCCCTGCCTACGAATGTTGACTATTGGACAGTCGGCTATCCGGCAATGTGACCAGGTGCTGGTACTGTTTATCTTTAAGCCCTTTTCATAACCGGCGACCTTGGAGGCTCCGGCGTGTGTCACATTTAATACACGTCGCCTCGGTATCAGACCCAGCTGCGATAAGCCAAACTTTTCCTTGTCTTGGGCCGGATCCAGCTTCACCTCGATGTACCAGTTTGGATTTCGCAGATCACGAACCATTGAGCCGATTTCTTTAACCTGGCTATTGTCCTTGATTCCCATGAACGTTGGTGTCTTCTTCGTTTTCTTCGAGGCCATGCAGGTATTTCCGTGCTTGGTCTGTAAGTCGTGTTTCACTTAGCCCGGCGATACGGATCAAACGCCAACGTGGTGGGTACTGAAACTCCTGCTTTAATTCCCACCAAGCATTTCTCAGCCGCCGTACCTGGTATTCGGGAACGCTTTCGGTATAACGTGCCAGCAGTCGCCGGGTTCGCGGCAACCGATTGAGTGCCTTTTCCAGCGTGGAGAGCTTACCCAGTTGTTTCAGCAAATACGTTTGTGAATGCCGGGGGCCGCGTGGGGCCGCACGCAAAAACCTGAGAATTTCCCGCAGTTTGGTTAAATAATGCCGGTCCCGCTGCCGCCAATCAATTCTCGGTTTTCTTTTAAGAACCTGTGTTCGTGGTTGAGCTTGATTGACCTGCTTCAGCCACAATCGATCGTACCGATACAACCGGGCGTAAAGTGCCGGGGCCGCCACACGGGCCTTTTTCGGTGACCGGTCTGCCAGCATTTTAATCCAGTCGTTCTGATCTGGCGTCAAACCATCTTTAGACCCAATGTGTGCCTCTCCGGTTGACTCTAATGATTCTGGAGGTGCGGGCAAGGGCAACTCTCTGACACCCTCAATAACATCGGTAATAGACCAGCACTCAGGGATCAACGCTTGGTGAACAACGATGTGCTGCAGATAGCTAAAGGATTTCCGGTGCTTCCGGAAAATCGCTCGTAGCCAGCAGTAATCCGAATTCCGATCTATCCCCAAACCATATCGGCGCAAAAACCTCGCAGGCCAGTGATCTGAAACAGACTTGGCAATGGCGGCATGGTCAATGTGAACCTGGCCGCGAATAAAACCAGACTGTTGAGCCAATCGGTGGTAGTGAGAAGACCACTGGTCATAACTCGGTGAAATGGCCGGTCGCTGTTCCAATAGCTCCCTGCCCTGAGTCAGAACCATCTTTGATTCGTTACGAGCAGGTTTTTGAGGGAATATCGGACAAGTGGCTGGCGAAGCGTCATGGTAGCGGTGCTGATCGACTAAGGGGCGGGTAATGGCCGTATGTAAGAGTTCGCCGTGCTTCTCACAACAGTCCACTCCGGCTATCTGCCACTCCCGCTTCCAGAAATACTCTCCATAGGTACGTTGTTGCTCTTTGAGGCACCCGGGACAATATCGAACACGGCCAGGCACTTTCACAAGCGATGCAGCGACACCCATCGCCAGGTGGACCGCACCTCGAGATTCTCCAGCCATCCATGCCAGGCACCGTTTTCGGCGTTCTTCCGGGATAAACGGGGCATACAAGGGGAATAGAGTGTGGCAGTAGGCAATCACTTCAACGCTATAATCAGGGGGCAGCCACCGAGAAATCCTCGACAATTGATTGGGCAAATCCAGCGTTGCAATAACATTGTGGTTGCCATAAATTTCGGTCAGTAATTCCTTGGGGCTGACAATTCCTTTCCGAATACCTGCCCTGGCCACGGTGCTATATATCAGCTCTTCAGGGTACGGAATCGGGAAGTTCAACATGGCAGCTATGCCTGGTTACCAGAACCGAGCCACTCGTCGCTGTTAAAAACCAGACCCGATTGACGCGCGGCATCCAGCATTTCGTCCTCGTTTGCCGCCTGGGAGTGCAGAAATCGCAAATCGTCTGACTCAAGGGTGTGCCATTCTTTCACTTTAATCGATTTGATTTTTCGCTTTCCCGTCACCGGTAGCGTCTTTTCGGAAGAATGGTACCAGTCAAGAATGATGGGCATCAGGTATTTCAGCTGTAAGTCAGGGTACTCCTCGAACGCTCGTTGGATTAACGGCTCCAAAAGGTCTGATTCATGGCCCATATCGACCAGCAGGTTGTGCAGCCGAATTGCCTGATCGTTGCCGTTGTACTGAACGGATTTCCGGATCTGGTCTTTACTTGATTCCAAGAGGGCACTGAGTTCCAGAATCTTCTTATCCACATCAGGGATCGTGAGGTCTGAGTATTGGGCTATCTTGCTCGGGTCTCCGGAACGCAGAGCTTCCATCATCGGGTGTATCGGCTTCAGTTCGTCGTGATAGACCTTTTTCATGATATTGGGCGTGATTCGTTCCGTGCCTGTTACAACCGCCCGTATCTGGGACAACACGAACAACTTGATGACGACATCCATGATGCCCTGAGACAGATCAAACCAAAGATCCCTTAAGTCATCCGAGATAGTATCACTGGCCTTTTTCAGCCACTGGTATCTCCAGAGCTTTTTTGTGAATGCGCCCCATTCGGTTTTATTTATGTTTTCTTCAGGCGCAGGCTGGCGCAAGGGTTCCCATAATATTGATCCAAATCCTGCCCCTCGCCGAGCAGACCTCAGGTCTGTTTCAAAGACCGGTCGAGCCTTCGGTGTACCGACCATTACCACCGGTACAGAAATCTCGTTTACCAACGTTACGAAGAAGTTCAGCATTTTCTCCGCACCGCCGGAGGCACGAACATTCAAGTGCTGAATTTCATCAATGACCAGTAGGCCAATCGCATAGGTGTTTGCCAGCTGCGACATCAACGCAATCATTGTTTCTACGCCGTGGCGTTTTTCGCCATAGCGCCGGACATAATCTGTCCCAAGGATGGAATCAATTTCCCGGAAAAAGTTATGGCACAGGCTCTTGAGAGCACCGTCATGGGGGCAGTCGATTTTCAGGAAAACAATCTGTGTGAAATTGTGTTCCGGGTGGTGAATCATCTGCGGATACGTTGCCAGAATACGGTTTAGAGAGCTCGTCTTCCCGGAACCTGAGCATCCGATAAACACCAGGCTTTTCGCAGTCGACTCCACGTGATCAAAGCGAAATGCCTTCAAGTCTCCGCTCTTGATTCGCTCATATCCGTTTTGTAGGTGGGCCGAAAGATCACCAGTGGCAATATTGCGCCCCACATATCCCTGACGCAGCATGATCGAGATTTTTGATTCAAGCTCGATGTGGCGCGCCAACGGCTGAAAAAAACCGTCCAGAAGCTGGGAGATAATGTGCACTCGTGTCTGGCCGTCCAGATATACTTCTGTCGGTCGAAGCTCCATAGCCTCACTGAGCCCCGCTATGAGCTGTTTACGGTCTGGTATTGGCGGTAAAGCCTCAATCAGTGGATTGCCATGATATGACGGTATCCCGGTGTCCTGGTAAACGGCCCTCACCATGCCTGAAGGTAAAGTCATTCATCGTCTCCAAACAGCTCATCCAGAAAATCCGGGAAAGCGCCATCGTCGGGCTTGCCATGTAGGTAGGTTACATCAGATTTCGGTTTACTAGTGTCAGGTTGCCGCGCCTTCGTTTGTTCAGCTCTTTGAGCATCTCGCTCTTGCTTGCGATTATCACGTATGCCTCGGACTGTCGCGGCTTTCGATTGCTGTTTATTGATGGCGGGGCGCGAACGCTCAGCGTTTTTGATAGTGTTGCTGACCAGATTTTCCAACTCCCGTTTGCTGGTTGTCTCGGCCACTTTGGCAACGCTCATCGCTTTTCGTTGTTCTTCCTGACTGGCCCATAACTCCCACATGGACTTGCCGCGAAACTGGCGCGAACGATCTGTTAGAGAGCACACCCAGTATTCCGAACTGTCTTTTTCCAGGAACAGATAAATATAATCAGCTACTGCAGGATCATAAGCTGCCTGGAGGCCGGTGACTCTGCGATCTCCGTTCCTGTGCAGCCAGCCAGATGCTAATAACTCCTTAGACGTGTAATAAGCACCAAAACAGCTAACCCCCAAATCAGAAAGGTGAACTTTTTGGCGTGGCAACAAAGCAATGCGCAAGGCGTGCTCCGATACGTTCTTCAAGCGACCGGTTCGATTCTGTATACCCCAATTCCAGATGTTGAGAGGGGTTAACGCCATATCGTTTGGCATGTCCGGATCGCGGTCGTACTTTGACAGCACGGCATATTGGTTCCGGTGAAGGATCGAGGCGAGCATAATTTGGGTGAAATCGTCCAGCGTGAGTGTTGCATCAAGCCTGTAGTCCTTTCCCCCCTGTTTTCTGACTTTTGTCCCTGTCACGACACCCGGCGTAAACGGTTTGAATTCTGCTTGTAGGGTTCGGAAATAACGCTCAACTATCCCTTTCGCATCTCCGCGATATGGAGGTGCAGTTTCAATACGCACGCCAAACGCTTTCTCCAGGGATTCAATCTGATGCCCTAGTAATTCCCCACGGTCCGCAAGGATGGCATTTGGGATCCCAACGGTTGGCCACTGCTCTTGCGTAATCTCCAGATCATAATGGGCGCAGAGTTCAATCTTGTCTGACATGGAGGTAGTCAGAGCACTCATGGCTGTGACATAGGATGGATTTTCCAATCCTATGTAAAAGCCCGCTACCATGCGACTAAAGACATCAACCACCACATACAGAGTCGGACGACCGATGATCCGTTGCCGGTCTGCCGATAGCAGGTAAACATCAGCAATCGTTGCATCAATTTCATATCTTGAGCCTGGGCCCAGCACTCCTGCTGTGGCGGTCCCTGTTAACGGTCTTATATCTTTCTGGTAGGAAATTCTGTTTGCTCTTAAGCGAATCCGATCGGCGTTTTCATATTCTCTGCGGTAGAAATATCTGATCTGATCAAGTGTTGGATAATCTTCTGGCCGTACATCGGGATTAGCAGCCTCGAACATGTCGATGAATCGTCGATGGGCGTATGGCAGGCTATGGCCCTTGTCGTTCACGTAGTAGCGATCGAGTATCAGACGAAACATCTTTCCGATGGCGCCATCGACGGTAATCCCGGTACCCGGCGAAATTTTCCGGGGTCGACCCAATTTCTTCCTGGATACTTTTCTCTGGCCCTTTCCTCCGGACTTTCGGTAATCAGGCAACAAGGCATTAGGCACCGCTCCTCTCTGCCAAAACTGACGGAGGTTTTTATAAAGCGATTTTCTGGGTTTGTCGGTTTCGTCACTACGAGACTGGACTAACCGGCCCCTGCCACTGCGGTAATAAATTTCTTCATCAACAATCAAAGGCGCTATTAACTCATACCGCTGATCCCGAATCACTTGGGCTTTACTGCCCTGTTCCACGGCTAGCGAGGCGAGTTCCGAGTAGGGATCTTCTACCCGGCGAAGTGATTCATCCAATATCCATTGCCCGATCTCTGTGGCTTTGACTAGCTCAGGCCACGCTTTATCTGAGTCAATATTCATCCAGATAGCGTGTTGGCCCGCCAATGCCAATATGCGATACCGCTCCTGCCCGAGCTTGAAGACGTCATTGATTCGCAGCATAACCCGCCCTCAGCAGCCCTATATCCTCTACTACATGCAGGTCTCGTGATACCAGCTTGTTCCACGGAATGGAGATATCGAACGTTAATACTCTCAAAGCTGCCAGCGCCCGTAACCTAGCCAGCGATGTGCCTGGCTCAAGTGAGTAAGAGTGGTCAATCAGCATTCCAATATCCGGGAGTCTGGAATTAGGGTTATCTGACAACGTACTTACATAGATCGGCAAACTCTGAAATAGGACCTCCAGGCTCTCATCTTGCAATCGCGCGGAATAAAGCAGATCAAGATTCGCCATTACAGTGGAGGGCATCTGCTTCTCGGTTATCAGATACCAGGGGATACCTTTACGTTTCCAATACCGACGCTCAATTTCCAGTTTTTCTACTGTTCGCGGATCCATTAGGTCGGATGAGACTTTCACCTGGATGGCCATGCTCTGTGGCCCAGTCGACGTGGATAGGTCGACAAAAAAATCGCTGGACATGATCTGGTGGTATCCGCTTGCTGCGGGATGAGGAATTTTCGCTTGTTCAGCCAGTGAGAGAGTGTCTTCTATTCTTAGCGGAAACTGCTCACGGATATCGATGACATCCGGGTTCCATTCAATTAACAAAAAAGCCGCAAGTTCTGTGTCAGAGAAGAAATGATGGGTTCGCCCTGTCAGGTGGCCCATCACCCGGTGCGAACGCCCCTCGGAGGGTAGGTCTCTGACGGTGAGCCATGGATGGTAGTCTTTACCATTACCTTTGCCACGGTTTTCCTTGATCCACTTTTCAGTTTTTTTGTCGAGTTTGTAGTTGGCCATTCCCGAGAGCTCCATAGGAGAATAGCCAAACTTTGCCACACCGGCCGTCTGTTACCAACTTTATTCCAAAGTTACCAACTCTTTTACCTTGTTACCAACTTTATTACCATCCCACACAACGGCGAAGTGAAGCCGCCGTTCGGTGTCGCCCGGGAAGACGGTACCAACCACGCCGGCACCGTCAGTGGCCTGCAAACCCGGGAGCACGACGGCCAGGGCGATCACAGCCCGACCCTGCAGCGCCTGTTGCTGGATGACACCCCGAAACAAGTGAGTGTGCGGCTGGAAACCAGCCTGGCCCGCAGCGGCCTGGGGCTGGGCTATCTGGTGGATTACAGCGTCACCCCGGGACCCACCCGGCGTGGCGCCCTGCGCGGCCAGGGCTGGGAACTGGCCACCCAGGCCTGGACCACCGTGCGCGCCGGCCGTGGATTGCTGATATCGGCCAGCGCCAAGGCCAAAAGCCAGGGCACCCAGATGGAAATGAACGAAGCGGTGGCCCAGCTCAAAGGCGCGGAACGCACCGCCCAGGCCCTGCATGACGCCGCCACCGCCGCCGGCGCACCGGGCCTGGCCGGCAATGCCGCGCAAACTGCTTTCCGTGAAGCTCTGGACCCGCAAGTCGACGGCCGCTACACCGCTCCGGTGGCCGGCCAGTCGCCGTTCAAGCCGAGGCCCGGCAGCCGTGAAGACAGCGACCAGCCAGTGGAAACCTTCGCCGATCCGAAACTGGTATTGGAAAGCCCGGATCACATCGTCCTCAACAGCGACAAAAGCGCCGCCGCCATGGCCGGCGAGCACCTGCAGATCACCACCCAGAGCGACGGCCACATCAGCGCCGGCGATAATCTCGCCCTGGCCAGCGGCGGCAGCGCCGGCCTCTACAGCCACAAAGGCCCGCTCAAGATCATCAGCGAGAACGGCCCGGTGTCCCTGCAAGCCAACGGCGGCCCGCTGGAACTGCTTGCCGACCAGGCCATCACCGCCACCAGCAGTGAGGGCAAGGTCAGCGTCCTGGCCAAGGACAAAATCACCCTGCAAAGCGGCCAGACCGAAATCGTCCTCGATGGCGCCAACATCACCTTCCGCTGCCCGGGGACTTTTACCGTGAAGGGTTCCATTAAGTCGCTGGAGCCCGGCCAGGCCGGCGGTGTTGGCATTCCGAGCACGCCGGCCGGCACCTCACGGCTTGCCTCTCTGGCGAAGACCGCGGCTGCTGCCTTCAGCGCGGTCCCCAGTTTGGCCTTGTCACGATTGGCCGATGCCACGGCCCCCAAGGCCAATGCGCCGGACGCCCTGGAAATCGCCTACCGCTGGCCCAACGGCAAACCGGTGGAAGACGTGCCCTATTCCTTGAATGAGCCGGAAGAGTCGGAAGACACGCCTTCCGCTCCGACGCCGCCCCCCGGCACCACCACGACCACCGCGCCGTCACCGCCCCGCGCTTCGGGCGCGGCGCCCAAAAACGCCGTCCGCTCTGGCACCGTCAGCACTGGCGAGGCCCGCGAAGAACAAGTGGACACCCTGGTGGATGTGCGAATTGGCCCCGGCCAAGAGCTGGACGACGAGATGGCGGCCTTGCACGAGGAGAT
>MDSV01087507.1_pt1 | contig 14503 bp, 17 predicted proteins | sample 810851 | NCBI WGS metagenome assembly MDSV01 (sample SAMN05326640, study PRJNA326480) | marine metagenome | isolation source: seawater | place: Atlantic Ocean: North East | collected 2012 | reverse complement strand
TAATGTTAAATTAACAAAAACTCAATTATCATCTAGAAAGAAAAAATGGAAAGCAAAAAAATCAGCTTTTGGCTCAGGTACTTTATGGAAATACGCTCAAACTGTTGGACCCGCTTACTTGGGTGCACCAACTCATCCTGGCAAGAAAAAAGAAGTCAAAGATTACTCTAAAATTTAATGAAAATTAGACCAGTAATTTTATGTGGTGGTGCTGGAACTAGATTATGGCCTAATACTAAAAATAATCAGGCTAAGCAATTTATTGATTTCGGTGGCTGGACATTATTTGGTAAAACTTTAGAAAGAATTAAAAAATCATTCTTTGATGACCCTATAATTAGCACCAATCTAAAATATCTTAAAAATATTAAAAAGATTTTAAAAGAGCAAAAAATTAAGAAATATAAAATTATATTAGAGCCAGTAAAAAAAAACACAGGACCAGCAATTTTGTCCTCTGCATTAATAAAAGATATACCTGAAAAACAACCTTTAATTTTTCTATCAGCTGATCATTTAATAGAAAACACTAACAAATTTAATGCTGAAATTAAAAAAAATAAAAAATTTCTTAATGATAAAAACATTTTCATTTTTGGAATTAAACCAAATACAGCCTCTGATCAATACGGATATTTTATTACAAAAAAAACCAATAAACTAAACAAAGTAACTAAATTTCTTGAAAAACCTAATCAAGCAAAGGCAAAAATAATAATTAAGAAAGGAGGTTATTGGAACTCAGGAATGTTTTTTCTTAGAAAAGACTCATTGATTAATAATTTTAAGAAATATCAAAACAATATTTTTCGAAATTCATCATTAGCTGTTTTAAAAAGTAAGTTAAAACAAAATACTTATTACTTGAATAAAAGAGCATTTATGAAAAACCCATCAAAATCATTTGACTTTGCAATTCTTGAAAAAACTAGATTTATTAATGCGATAAAATTGAATATACCTTGGTCAGATCTAGGAAGTTGGAAAGAAATTTTATTAATGTTTAATAAAAATAAAAAGAAATATTTCAAGAAAAAAAATATTTATTATAGGCCATGGGGTAGTTACACTAATTTATTTAGCGGTAAAAACTTTTTAATTAAAGAGATTAATATTAAATCAAAAGGAATTTTAAGTTTACAAAAGCATTATCATAGGTATGAACACTGGGTTGTTACTAAAGGTAAAGCAAAAATTACCTTAAATAAAAAGTTCCTATCAAGAAGTCCTATGGAAACAATTTTCATTCCTAAAGGAGCAATACACAGGATTCAAAATTCAAGTTCAAAAATAGTAAAGATAATGGAAGCGCAGATAGGTTCTATTTTAAAAGAAACAGATATTGTCAGATATGAGGACGTTTATGGCCGCGCTAATTAATTAATAATTCAATGGGAGTATGATCAGATGGTTTAACTTTAGATCTAGGTTTTTTGTTTATATCAATTGATAAAACATTTTCTATCAAATTATTTGATAAAAGAAAATGATCAATTCTCATACCATAATTTTTTTGCCAAGATCCTGCAAAGTAATCCCAAAAAGTATATTCTTGTTTATCTTTATTTTTAAATCTATAAACATCTTTAAATCCCAAATTTAACAATTCGCGATATTTTTTTCTAATCTCTAGTTTTCCGAGAGCGTCATTCTCATATCTTTTAAAATCGTAAACATCTTTCTCTTCTGGAATTATGTTAAAATCCCCCGCAATCAATATATTTGAGTTTTCACTTATTTTTTTTTTTACTTTTGAAACAAATTTTTTTAACCAATTTTTTTTATAAACATATTTTTCTGTTTCTACTGGATTACCATTGGGAACATAGATGTTAATTAATTCTATTTTCTTTTTTTTGTTCAAAATTTTTCCTGTTATAATCCTTGATTGTTTTAAATCATCTTGTATAAAATTTTTATTAATATCGGTTACCTCAACTTTAGATACTATTGCAACTCCATTGTAACTTTTTTGACCAAACACATAAGATTCGTATCCAATTTTTTTAAATTCTTCATAGGGAAAATTTTCATCCTGAGTTTTAATTTCTTGGAGTAAAATTACATCAGGATTTGCTTGATCTATATAGTCTAAAATATTACTTATTCTTGCTCTTACAGAGTTTACATTCCAAGAAACTATTTTCATTAAACAGAAAAAGATAAGCCACAACCACAGGAAGCAGTTGCTTTTGGATTGCTAATTACAAAAGCTTCACCAATCATCTCTTTTTTAAAATCAACTATAGAACCTGATATTATATTTAGTGAGACTTTATCTATTATGGTTTTATTAAAAATTATGTCATCTTTTTCAATTTTGTCATCAAAACTAAAATTGTACTTGAATCCAGAACAACCACCTCCCTCAACACTTATTCTAAAATATTTTTTACCAGCCTTGTTTTGGGTGATTTTCTCTATTTGAATTTTAGCCCTATCAGTAAAATCTAATTTTTTTTCCATAATTTTCTAGTATATAATCAATATGGGCAGCATGCAAAAAAATACAATTATTAATTTATCAAAATTAGCGATACCATTAAAATCAAAAGGTAGATTTTTTAGAGAAAATATAACGAATTTAAGAACTGATTTCCAAAGAGACAGGGATAGAATTATTCATTCAACAGCGTTTAGAAGATTAAAGCATAAAACACAAGTTTTTGTGAACACAACTGGAGATCATTTTAGAACTAGAATTACTCATTCTTTGGAGGTAGCTCAAATAGCAAGAACTTTGTCTAAATATTTTAATCTTAATGAAGATTTATGCGAAACATTAAGTCTAGCTCATGATTTAGGACACACACCATTTGGACATGCCGGTGAAGAAGCGCTAAATAGTTGTATGAAAAATTATGGGGGATTTGACCACAACATTCAAACTTTAAGAATAATAATTTTATTAGAAAATAGATATTATGAATTTAAAGGTCTTAATCTTACATATGAAACTTTAGAGGGATTATTAAAACATAACGGACCAATAAAAAATTTTCATAGATATAACAAAATATTAGGAATTGATTATTTTAAAAAAAAGATAAATTTTAAAAGCGCACCTTCACTCGAAGCTCAGATAGCCTCTATATCTGATGATATTGCTTATAACAGCCATGATTTAGAAGACGGTTTAAAATCAAATTTATTTAAACTTTCAGATTTAGATAAGATCCCAATACTTAAGAATATTTTATTTAAACACAAAAAAAAAATTAAGAGTTTTTCATTGGATATAATTATTCGGCAAATAATTAGGGAAATTATTAATGAAATGGTTAAAGATTTAATACTTAACACTCAAAATAATATTAAAAAATATAAGATTAAAAATCTAAATGATGTTTATGAAGCCAAATCTAAAATTGTTGATTTTTCGAAAAGAATGAGAAATTTTGATAAAAATATTAAAATTTTTTTAAGAAAAAAAATGTATTATCATAAAAAAGTAAAAAAAAATACTAATGACGGAAAAAAAATAATAAGATATTTATTTGCAACTATCAGAAACAAACCCAGTAAATTTATAAATGTTAGCAAGTTTAGTAATTCAAATTTAGAAAGATCCATAAGTGATTTTATAGCTGGAATGACAGATAGATATGCAATAAATCTATATAAAAAACTAAAATGAACATATTTGAAAATTATCTAATAAAATTTAAAACTTTAATCTTGAAAGAACAAAAAAAACTTAATTTAAATAAGTTAAATGATTTTAAAGGTGTTGTAGTTGAGTCTCCACCCGAAGAATTTAATTTTGATTTATCAACCAACTTATGTCTTGTGCTTGGTAAATTGAACAAATTAGACCCGAAGAAATTAGCTGAAAATTTAAAAGTAATGATTTCAAAAGATCTTAAAGAATTTAAGAATATAGAAATAGCCGGGCCAGGATTTCTTAATTTTTTATTAGATAACAAATCTATAATTTTTAATATGAATAAAATTCTTAAAAATAAGGAAAATTTTGGTAAACAAAATGCCAATAAAACCTATAATATTGAATTTGTTTCTGCAAATCCTACTGGACCAATGCACGTTGGTCATTGTAGAGGGGCAATTTATGGAGACGTTTTAGCAAATATTTTGAAATTTAATGGAAATAAAGTAACAAAAGAATATTATATCAACGACTACGGGAATCAAATCAAGAATTTTGTTAAATCTGTTTTTTTAAGAATAAGAGAAATTAAGTACAATGAAAAATTCGAACGTAGCAAAGATTTGTATCCAGGAGACTATGTAATAGATATTGCTCATAAGATTATTAAATCGTTAAATGTAGAACATTTTGAAAATTTCGATAAATCATTTGATATCTTAAAAAAAGAATCCTTAAAACATTCAATGAATTTAATAAAAACAGATCTTAAAAAATTAGGTATTGAACATGATAATTTTTTCTCAGAAACGGATTTAGTTAAACAAAATTTAGTAGGTAAGGCAGTTAATTATTTAAAAGAAAATGATTTAGTACATACAGGTTTTTTGGAGCCACCAAAGGGAGAAAAAGACTTAAATTGGAAAAAAACAAAAAGAATGATTTTTAAGTCAACTTTATTTGGAGATGATACAGACAGGGCTTTGCAAAAAAATGATGGAACTTGGACTTATTTTGCTAATGACATAGGTTATCATATGGATAAGGTGCAACGAAATCATGAATACTTAATAAATGTTTTAGGAGCAGATCACACAGGTTACATAAAAAGAATAACTGCAGCGGTTTCAGCTTTATCAAAAAACAAAGTTAAATTAAATTGTAAAGTTTGTCAGTTAGTTAAACTTTTTAAAAATGGAAATCCTTATAAAATGTCTAAAAGAGCTGGTGAATTTATTTCAGTTAATGATCTTTTAAATGAAGTCAACAAAGACTCAATAAGATTTATGATGTTGAATAGAAGTAATGATGCAGAAATTGATTTTGACTTTACTAAAGTTGTAGAAAAATCAAAAGATAATCCTGTTTTTTATGTTCAATATTGTTATGCGCGTATAAACTCAATTTTTGAAGTGATCAAAAAAAATGTCAATGAAGAAATAATTTTGAAAGAAAATGATTTTTCGCTAAATACTAATGAAACTAATATTTTAAGAAAAATATTTGAATGGCCGAAAATTATTGAGTCAGCGTCATATAAATATGAGCCACATAGAATACCATATTATTTATATGAGTTAGCAACCTTATTTCATTCTTATTGGAGCAAAGGAAATGAAGATCAAAATCTTAAATTTGTTAAAAACGGCCAAATTAGAAAAATTGAAACATTGGCTATCATTGTTTTAATTGCCTCAGTTATTCAAAATGGTATGAAAATACTAGGTGTTTCATTACCAAAAAAAATGTGATGAATAAGATTTTAAATTTGATTTTTTTATTAATATTTTTTTTATTTTTTATATTTACATACAAGTATTATATTTCAAATAAAAATATAAGAAACATAAGTATAAATAGATTAAATATTGAAAATATATTTAACCAAAAATTATCCAATATACCGATACTTGAAAGTGATACTAAAAATGTAATTGAATTTAATTCATCATTTTTTGAAGAAAAAAAAGAAAATAAGCCAAGAAGTTTTTGGAATTTACTAAAATCAGAATGAAAAAAAAAGCAATTATAATAAGTATAAAAAGTTATTCATTATCAAAAAAAGAAGAAAAATTATTTAAAAATGAATATCCTTGGGGCTTAATCCTTTTTAAAAGAAATATTAAATCTTTAAAACAAATAATATCTTTAATTAAAAAAGTTAAGAAATTAACAAAAAATCCAAAATTTCCGATAATGATCGATGAAGAAGGCGGCACGGTTACAAGGCTGAATAACATAATTAAAAATCAATTATCACAAAAATTTTTTGGAGAAATTTATAAAATTGATAAGATATTTGGTAAAAATCTGTACAAAATTTATATTAATAAAATTTCCACTATTTTAAAGAAAATCGGGATTAATATAAATACCGTACCGGTTCTAGATGTGCTTCGAGGCTCAACACATAAAATAATCGGTACTAGAAGTTATTCCGATGATCCAAAAACTATACAAAAATTAGGAAAAATTTGTGTAAAACAATTCGAGATAAATAAAATCGCTACAGTTATTAAACATATTCCTGGCCATGGTTGTGCTTTACTTGATAGTCATCTAAAAACACCTAAAGTAAATCTAAATTTTAGTAAATTAAATAAGATTGACTTTACACCATTTAAATCAAATCAATCGAAATTTGCGATGACAGCGCACATAATTTATAAAAAAATCGATAATCTCAATGTAGCCACTTTCTCACAAAAAGTTATTAAAAAAATAATTAGGAAAAAAATAGGTTTTAAGGGAATTTTAATATCTGATGATATCTCTATGAAAGCCTTAAAATTTGATCTTTTAACAAATGCAAAAAAATCTCTCTCAGCAGGTTGTGATATTGTTCTGTATTGTGCCGGTAATTATCAAGATAACTATAGGCTATTAAAAGCAGTTCCATTTGTTGATAAAATTACAGCAAAAAAAACATCGGAATTTTACAAATTTTTAAGATAAAATCAGGTGATGGAATCAAAAAATTTTAATCAAATATCAGTTAATATTCCAAATTATAATGGACCTCTTGAGACTTTATTAGATCTTGCTAAAACTCAAAAAGTAAATCTTACAGACATATCTATCACTAAATTAGCAGATCAATTTTTAGAATTTATTAAATATAATAAAGATTTAAATTTAGAGACAGCATCTGAATATTTATTAATGGCAACTTGGTTAGCATATCTTAAATCTAAATTATTATTACCTGAAGATGAAGATGATGATTTTAAAGCCTCAGAAGTAGCAGAAAAATTAAAACTTCAATTAAAAAAATTGGAGTTAATAAGGTTATTATCAGATCAAATGTTATTAAAAAAAAGACTCGGAGTTCATATTTTTACAAGAGGAATGAAAGGTGGGATAAGATTAATTAATTCACCTAATTATAATGCTTCACTCTATGAATTATTAAAAAGTTATTCAGATATTCAAATGCAAAAAATATTTCAAAAAATTAATATACCTAAATTACCAGTATTTTCAGCTGAGGAGGGAATTCAAGAAATTAAAAATAATCTTTACAAAATTAAAGAATGGACAAATATAAATGATTTAATTCCACTTCGTTATTCTAATGAACAAAAAAAAAGAACAGGCATTTCTGGAATATTTGCAGCTTCTTTAGAATTAACAAAAGAGGGTATAGTTAATTTAATGCAACATGAAATATTTGGTAAAGTAATGATTAAAAAGATAGATAATGAAAAATAAAAATAAAGATAAGAGTAAAGATAAAAGTAATGTAATTTCTTTTCCTACTACTGTTTCTAAAATTGAAAGGCAGATCGAAGCTATACTGTTTGCTGCTTCAGAACCATTAGATGTAGAAACTATTGAAAAAAGATTGGAAACAAATACGAATATCACAAAAATTTTAGAAAAAGTAAAGGATAGCTATAAAAACAGAGGAATCAATTTAGTTTGTATAAAGAACAAATGGTCTTTCCGAACAGCTGCAGATCTATCAAAATTAATGTCTTTGCAGAAGTCAACACAAAAAAAATTATCAAAAGCTACAATTGAGACATTAGCAATAATTGTTTATCATCAACCAGTGACAAGATCAGAAATTGAGGAGATCAGAGGGGTAGCATTTGCAACAAATACACTTGAAATTTTATTACAATTAGATTGGGTACGACCTGCTGGAAGAAAAGAAGTTCTAGGTAAACCAATCCAGTACGCTACTACAGAAAATTTTTTAAATCACTTCAATATTCAAAAATTGTCTGATTTACCTACAATTGATGAATTGAGTTCAGCAGGATTAATTGACTCATCAAGCATCGATCAGTCTATTTTTGGTACTGGTAAATTCTTTAAAGAACAAACAATGTCGGAAAAACAGAATATTTATGAAGATATTGAAAAGGCAATAGATAAAGCACCCGAAACTGACGAATAAAGATATTTATTTAACTTAGAATTTTGTATATAAATAATAAATGGGAAATATTGGTTGGACAGGTATTATAATAATTGCGGTATTAGTTGTTATACTTTTTGGAAAAGGTAAAATTTCAAGTATCATGGGGGATCTTGCAAAGGGGATCAAAAGTTTTAAAAAAGGTATGTCAGAAGATGGTTCTTCTAATGACACTAACAACGACAAAACGGATAATTCAAATTCAGAAAATAAATAATCTAATATGCCTCAAATTGGTTGGTTAGAGATTTTATCTATTATCATAATTTCTATTTTAGTATTAGGACCAAAAGAATTTCCTATAGCACTCAAAAAAATAGGATCTTATGTGGGAAAATTAAAGAATTTATTTAGTAGTTTTCAAAGAGAAGTATCCTCTGTTACAGAACAGGTTGATATAGAAAAAGATTTAACAAAAGAAATTGATAAGAAAAAAAAAGAAAATTCTGATGACTAGCTCAAATTCTTTTACGAGTCATTTTGTTGAACTTAGATCTAGGTTAATTAAATCAATAGTTTTTATAATAATAATTTTTATTATTTCTTATACGTTTGCTGAGCAAATTTATAATTTTTTAGTAGAGCCGTACGCAAATGCAGTAAGAGATGATCAAAATTCTAGAAGACTTATTTTTACAGCTTTACATGAAACTTTTATTACTTATTTAAAAGTTGCTTTTTTTTCTGCAATTTTTCTAGGAAGTCCAATCTTACTAATTCAAATATATAAATTCATTGCACCAGGGTTATATAAATATGAAAAAAAAGCTATTTTACCATATCTAATTTTTACTCCAATTTTATTCTTGTTAGGAGGATTATTAGTTTATTATTTAGTAATGCCCCTAGCAATCAAGTTTTTTTTATCTTTTGAAAGTATAGGATCTTCTAATAGTTTGCCAATTCAACTTGAGGCAAAAGTAAATGAGTATCTATCTTTAATAATGAGATTAATTTTCGCTTTTGGAATAAGTTTTCAACTTCCAATCTTTTTAAATCTTTTGGCAAGAGTAGGATTAGTAAATTCAAAATATCTAAAGGATACAAGGAGATATGTAATTATAATTATATTTACAGCTGCAGCTATATTAACACCACCAGATCCTATAACTCAGATTGGCCTAGCCATACCTTTATTATTACTTTATGAATTATCTATAATTACTGTTAAATTTACCGAAAAAGAAAAAAAAGATGATGAATAAAGATTACATCCAAAATAAAATAAAATTCAATGTATAGCTCAAAAGAATTAAGAGAAAATATAGATTTATATAAAAAAAGATTTTCAGACAGAAATGTTAATTTTAAAATTGATGAATTTCTTAGTTTAGATAAATTAAATAGAGAATTGATAAATAAAAAAGAATTATTAGAACAAGAGAAAAAAAAGTTATCAAAAATTAAAGAAACTTTAAATTTTGAAAAATCAAAAAAAATTACAAAAGAAATAGAAGAGTTATTAATTGAACAAAAAAAAATTAAGAATAAACTAGATTTAATTATATTTAATTTACCAAATTTAGCTCATAAAGATGTCCCAATTGGAAAAAATGAGGAATCAAATAAACTTATTAAAAAAGTTGGTGAGCCAAAAGAATATTCATTTAAATTAAAATCACATATTGAATTAGGTTTAAAAAACAAAGGAATAGATTTTGATACTTCAGTAAAATTATCAGGTTCAAGATTCGTTGTACTTAGAGAAAAATTTGCAAAACTTGAAAGAGCATTGATTAATTTTATGATTGATTTACATACTAATGAATTTGGCTATACTGAAATTTCCCCACCCTTAATTGTAAATGAAGATGTTATGTTTGGAACAGGTCAACTTCCAAAATTTGAAGAGGATCAATTTGAAATAAAATTTGAGAATTCAGACCAAAAAAAATATTTAATCCCAACCGCTGAAGTAGTACTTACTAACCTAGTTAGAAAATCTATCCTAAATATCAATGAATTACCTTTACGATTTGTTGCTGGAACCCCTTGTTTTAGGAAAGAAGCTGGAAGTTATGGTAAAGACACCAAAGGAATGATCAGACAACATCAATTTTATAAAGTTGAACTTGTGAGTATTGTTGAACCTCAGAAATGTATGGATGAACTTAATAGAATGTTAAATTGTGCCGAGGAAATTTTGAAAAAATTGGAATTACCTTATCAAATAATTCTTTTGTCATCCGGTGACATGGGATTTAGCGCTGAAAAAACTTTTGATATTGAGACGTGGATTCCATCTGAAAAGAAATATAGAGAAATATCTAGCTGTTCATCTTGCGGAACTTTTCAGGCAAAAAGAATGGCAACAAAATATAAATCATCCTCTGGAAATGAATTTGTTGGAACTCTGAATGGATCTGGTTTAGCTGTAGGAAGGCTCATGATTTCTTTAATTGAAAATAATCAAAATGAAGATGGAACAATAAACATTCCTAATAATCTAAAAAAATATATGAATAATTTAGATAAAATTTGATTATTATTTTCTTGTTTAACTAACACTTTTATTATAATTATCGAGTTATGAACGGCCAAGGAATAACATCATTTATACCACTAATACTAATATTTATAATTTTTTACTTTTTTTTAATTAGACCTCAACAAAAAAGAGTTAAAGATCACAAGAATATGGTAGAGTCATTAAAAAGAGGTGATGAAATAATTACTTCGGGTGGAATCATTGGAACAATAGATAGAGTGATGGAAGACGATCGTATCGAAGTAACTATTAGCGATAATACTAAGGTTCAAATTATTAAATCTACGATAACAAGCTTACTAAAAAAAGAAGAAACAAAGAAATAATTCTTTTTTGTGTTAAATTTTAATAAAATAAGCATATTTATTATTTATCTTTTATTTTGTTCAATCGCTATTTTTTCTTTTTTAAATTTCCAAAACGAAAAAAATAAGATAATCGATAAAAAAGTAAATTTAGGTTTAGATTTACAAGGAGGATCATATTTACTTTTAGAAATTAACTCTAAACCATTAGTAAAAGATAAATTACAATCAAAAGTTATTATATTAAAAAAATTATTAAAAAATAATAATTTAAAATATTCAAATTTTCAAATTGAGGATGATTTCTTACAATTTACGATAAGTGATATTGAAAAATTTGAATTACTTTTTTTGTCAAAGAAAGATAATAATCTTAATCCTTATATTAATAAGTATAATTCTTATGAATTAGATTATAAAGTATTAGAAAATAAATCGATCAAGTTATACTTTTCAAAATACGGTTTATTGGTAATAAACAATTCAGCTCTAAAACAATCAATAGAAATAGTTAGAAGAAGAATCGATGATGTTGGTACTAAAGAACCAACTATATTACAAAGGGGAGAAAAAAGAATATTAGTTGAACTGCCCGGTCTAAAAGACCCTGATAGAATTAAAAGTCTTTTAGGTAAAACTGCTCAATTAAATTTTAGACTAGTTTCAGATAACAAAGAATTTGGAACTGAAAAACTTGTGTCAGAAACTGGCGAAACATTAAACATAAGCAAACGAATTGTAATGAGTGGTGAAAATCTTATAGATGCTCAACCAAATTTTAACAGTCAATCTAATGAACCAACTGTATCATTTACACTTGATAGGTTAGGCGCTCAAAAATTTGGAAGAACTACAACGGATAATGTAGGTAAGAGGTTAGCAATAGTTTTAGATGGTAAGATTGTAAGCGCACCAAATATAAATGAACCTATTACCTCTGGAAATGGAATGATCTCTGGAAATTTTACATTTCAAGAGGCAACTGATTTAGCTTTACTGCTAAGATCAGGAGCTTTACCAACACCTCTCACAGTTGTTGAAGAACGAACTGTAGGACCCGACCTAGGGGAAGACTCAATAAAATCCGGAATTACTTCACTATTAATTGGTTTCATACTTGTGATATTCTTTATGTTATATAAATATAAAATTTTTGGTTTGGTAGCAAATTTCGCTTTAGTAGCTAATCTTTTAATGTTGATCGGTATTTTAACATTATTAGAGGCAACATTAACTTTACCTGGCATTGCAGGAATTATCTTAACAGTGGGAATGGCAGTTGATGCCAATGTACTAATTTTTGAGAGAATAAAAGAGGAATTAAAAACAGAAAAATCAATAATACATGCATTCGATGTTGGATATACTAAAGCTAAAATTACTGTTTTAGACGCTAATATTACTACATTAATTGCTGCTGTAATCCTTTTTGCTTTTGGTTCGGGACCTGTTAAAGGTTTTGCTATTACTCTAGGCATTGGAATTATAACAACTTTATTTTCTGCGTATTTTTTAGCAAGACATTTAACATCAATAATTGTTCTAAGTAAAAAAGATGGAGGGATTACTTTATAATGAGCAACATAGACTTTTCCTCTAAATTTAGAATCGGAAATTTACTTTCTCTTATCTTATTTTTAGTAAGTATATTATTTGTCGTTTTCAAAGGACTTAATTTCGGAATTGATTTTAAGGGAGGCACACTAATTGAGCTAAGGTCGGAAGATAAAAATATTAACATTGTTGAAATAAGAGATTCTCTAAATACTATGAATTTAGGTGATATTAATGTTAAAGAATTTGGAAAAAAAGGTGATTATCTAATTAAAATTGAACAAAAAACAGAAAATAATAATAATTTAATACCTGAAATTAAAAATGAATTAATAAAAAATCTAAATTCTGAAATCAACTTTAGAAGAGTAGAAAATGTTGGACCTAAAGTAAGTTCAGAATTATTACAATCAGGAGTTATAGCAATAGTTTTATCTTTAGCTGCAATGTTATTTTATATTTGGATAAGATTTGAGTGGCAGTTTAGCATTGGAGCAATTACAGCTTTATTTCATGATGTAATAATAACAATAGGAATATTCTCGATTTTATCACTAGAAATTAATCTATCTATTATAGCTGCTGTTTTGACAATAGTAGGTTATTCAATGAATGATACAGTAGTAATCTATGACAGGGTTAGAGAAAATTTAAATAAATATTCACAATTAAATATAAGTGAAATCTCTAATCTCTCAATAAATGAAACTTTATCAAGAACAATTATAACCTCAATTACAACACTCCTAGCTTTATTTTCAATTTTTATTCTTGGGGGTGAAATTTTAAGAGGTTTTTCATTTGCAATGATCTTGGGAGTAATAATAGGTACTTACTCTTCAATTTTTGTTGCAGCACCAATTTTAAAATTTTTTAAAGTTAGTTATAAAACACTTGAGAAAAAGGAAGAAAAAATTGTTCCTTAAATTAATATAAATTCTGAGCAGCAACCATTGATAACAGCATTGGAAAAGATAACAATGTGTTGGTTCTTGAAAAAAGCATTGCTGTTTTAGCTGCTTTTGCTTTTTCTTCGCTAGAACAATCAATTAATCCTAACGCTTTTTTTTGATTTGGCCATATTACAAACCAAACATTATAAGCCATGATTATACCTAACCACATTCCTATACCTATGGCCGTGTATTTTCCATAGCCACTACCTATCCCCAAAGTCATCGCTTGATGTGAATATCCATTTAAATAAGAAACTATCAAACCTGTTATGATTGTACCTAATGCCGCCCATCTAAACCAGAATAAAGCTTTTGGGGCTATAACTTTACCTATTGCTGGTTTTTGTTCGTCAGGAATATTTGGCATTGATGGAATTTGTACAAAATTAAAATACCACAACAGTCCTATCCACATTATCCCTGTTAAAACATGAAGATATCTGAACAACCAACTAAAAAAATACCGATCAAAAGAAAATCCTTCTCCACCAAAATGCAGACCTAATAATAACAGAAGCGCAATAGCTAAAGAAATATGTACAGTTTTTGATAGTGATTGTAATATTGCTGTCATGATTCACTATATCATAAATCTTAATTCTAAGCAGTTTTTTTCATGGCAGAATTACCTAGTAATTCTTTAATAAATTTACCTGTATAACTCTCTCGATTTTCTGATACTTTTTCTGGTGTACCTTCAGCTATTATTTGTCCTCCATTAATCCCACCTTCTGGCCCCATATCTATTATATGATCAGCTGTTTTAATGACATCTAAATTATGCTCAATAACAACTACGGTATTGCCAGTATTTGTAAAAGCTTGCAATATTTCTAATAGTTTTTTTATATCATGAGAATGAAGACCTGTTGTTGGTTCATCTAATATGTAAAGAGTTCTTCCCGTTGACCTTTTGGATAGTTCTTTTGCAAGCTTTATTCTTTGAGCCTCACCACCAGAAAGGGTCGTAGCTTGCTGACCTATTTTTATATACCCCAATCCAACATGTTTTAAAGTAAGCAGTTTAGAATAAATAGCAGGAATATTTTTAAAAAATTCACACCCTTCATCTACTGTCATGCTCAAAATGTCAGCAATATTTTTATTTTTAAATCTAATTTCTAAGGTTTCTCTATTGTATCTACTTCCCTTACAAGCATCACAGGG
>MDSV01191971.1_pt1 | contig 14504 bp, 21 predicted proteins | sample 810851 | NCBI WGS metagenome assembly MDSV01 (sample SAMN05326640, study PRJNA326480) | marine metagenome | isolation source: seawater | place: Atlantic Ocean: North East | collected 2012 | reverse complement strand
AATTAATAATAGAATGTAGTGAAATGAAAAATATAATAGAAAATAATAGAAATATTGGTTCTAATAATAATAATAATAATACAAATTCTAATAATACCACAAATAATACTACAAATAATATAATCAATATCAATAATTATGGTGACGAAAATACTAAATATATTACTAAGGATTTTATTGTAAATTTATTAAAAAATAAACCTTTTAAAGCTATACCAGAGTTAATTAAACATACTCATTTTAATAATGATTATCCAGAAAATCAAAATATCAGATTAACAAATAAAAAAGAACCATATGTTAAAATTATGAAAGGTGATAAATGGGAATTGCAAGATCGAAAAGAAACTATTACAGATTTAATTGATAAACAACAAATGCATTTAACTGAAGAAAATATAGAAGGGCAAATAGAAGTTGAATGTAATTCAAATGAAAAAAAAAATATTGAACGTTGTAATGAATTATATAATGAAGGTGATAAAGATTATATGAAGCGTCTTTATAACGAAAGTGAATTAATTGTTATTAATAATAGTAGTAGTTGATTAATATAAAAAAAAAGGTCCTACCGAGATTCGAACTCGGGACTCAAGGATCAAAACCTTGCGTGCTAAACCGCTACACTATAAGACCAACTATAATTATATATATATATTTATTTTTAAATAGTTTATTTTAAAATATATTTTATTTTTAGATTATATTAATTTTATTTTTAGATTATATTAATTTTATTTTTAGATTATATTAATTTTATTTTTAGATTATATTAATTAATATATATTTTTACATATAAACTATATATAATTATAATATGAAATATATTTAATAATATATAGTCTATATATGAATAATATTGAATCGAATGAATTATATAATAAAAATTGTCAAAAATTTATGGAAAAATATAATATTTTTGAAAATCATAGTAATTTAGTTATTGATGGATTATCTAAACTTATTTATTCTCAAACTTATTTAGTAATGCCAGAGTCACTTAAAACAAAAATGCCTACTCCTAATTTAGATTTTGTAGATGTTAAAGCTCAAGCAATTTATGAACATTTATTTCCTAAATATGAATTTGATGTAATTTATAAACAAATTCATGAATAATTAAATTAAATTAATAAAATTATTATCTTACATATATATATTATAATGAATAACAAAAAAGATAAAAAACAAGGTGTTGGTGCATTTGAATTAGGAGGAGTTAAATTTAATGGATTTCATGTGGATAAACTTCAATCTGGTGGATTTTTTGAAGATTTTGGTGTTATTGAATGGTTAATGTTTTCTGTTGTTTTTATTATCATAATAGTAATATTATTAGTTTTAGTTAATGTTCTATTTGATGTAAATATGGACGATATTCCACTTATTGGATCAATTACATCATTAATAGGTAACTCAAATCCAGAAACTTCAGCTACCCCCGAAACTCCAACTGCCTCAGCTGCCTCAGCAGTTAGCCCTACATCTGCCCCTTTAGAACCACCTAATAATTCAACTAATATAGATCAATTAAATCCTCCTCCTCCACTAAAGGAAAGTCTGCCAAATCAACAAAATGGTGGTAAATTAAAAAGATATAAGAATTTAAGATAAATTATAATTATTGTTTAAATATATATTTTTTTTTCTTATATATAATATTATAATGAGTGATAAAAAAGATAAAAAAAGCGAACTTGAACCAATGCATATAGTATTAATTGGTGTTGGTATTTTATTAGTTGTATTAGTTGTATTATATGTATTAAGAGAATTACTTCCAGAAATGATAAGAAGTCCTTTTATAGAATTTCATAAATTAATATATGGTTCCGATACTGGATCATCCGAACCGTTAGTATATAATTCTGAAAATATTCCAGTTGCTCCGGTTGCTCCCCAACCATCAGTGCCTACTGCTATTGTACCAGTTGAAGATGCTTCTTCAAATCGAAATTTAAATGTTGGTGGTTCAAGATTTAAAAGAAAATAATTTTAAATTGATTTATAATAGTATTATATATAATGAAAAAAAATATAGTTAAAATAATAACATTTCCTATAATTACAACATATGGTATTTATTATTATTTTTATTTTAATTATATAAAAAACAATAATATTGATATATATAAATTTATTTAGGAAGATAATATGTACCAAATATTTTATCCATAAATGAAAACATTACACCATAATTACATCTAAAAAATTCATGGTGAGAATCATGTTCCAATATACAAGGAGATTTTTTTTTATCTAAAAAACTATATCCACTATGAATAATTATACCATTCCAATTTATTAATATCATTGTTATCCATAATATCACAATATGTGAATGAAGCAATATTGGTGCTATTAACATCAAAATAGTAAATGATAATAATTCTACTGGGTGCATAAAATGATTTACTAAAGCAAATGTTTCGGTATGATGATGGTGTATTTTATGAATATTTTTATATAAAAATGGTGTATGCATTATTCTATGCCAAATATAAAATAATACATCAGATATAAGTAATATGGCTATAATATGAAAAAAACAAGTAAATAAATTGGGTAGTTCTCGAGACATATCATATAATTCAATATTATATTTATTAATAATTATTATCCCTATAATTGATAATGGTACTATTATACCAAAAACACTAATCATATTTTTTTTTATACCATAATTAATATCATTATTTGATGGATATTTTCTTTCCTTATTATAATTAATTCTATATTTCTCTAATGATTTTAATTTTATTATATCTAAATATGTAAAAATTATTAATGGTATTTCTGAAATGAATAATACTATTAGGGATAACCACATTATTTCATTTTTCGTAAAATTATCATATATGTATGTAAACATTTAGTATATATTTATTAATATATTTTCAACTTCTAATTTATTTTTTTCTAATTTATTTTTTCTAATTTATTTTTTCTAATTTATTTTTATCCTACTCTGTATCAATATCATCTTCTATATTATCTAAATCATCAATATCATTTTCTATATCCTCCTCATCACAAGAAGAAACAGTTATTTCAATTGATGATAAGTCTCCAACATCATCTTGTTCATCTTCAAATGAATCATTTTCTTCATTTACATATTCTTCATCTGATGTAAAACTAGACAATTCTTCTAAATCTAATTCATGAGTTTCTGAACCAATAGAAATATTTTCATCATCATTTATAAAATCTTTATCACTAGTATGTTCTGATAATGATTCATCTACCTCATCATCTGTATCTTGTATATCTTCAAATCCTCCAAAACAATCACTATAAAATACTTCATATTCTTGAACTGGTAAATCAATAATTTTATTTTTAGAATATTTAATAAAATATAACTCATTAAAATATAACTCACAGTCTACTGGTGGCGGTAAATCATATTTATTTTCTTCTCCAGCATCACCATTTTCACATCCATATAAGACATATTCATAATTATTATAATCCCACTTATTCAATTTTGTTATATGTCTATTTTTTTTTATAAATTCTATATCAGATTTATCTATATTTGTAATTTTCCCACTTTTAGATATTTTTATTAATAACATCAAATATATAACTATATATTTATATATAATATTCTTTAAATATTTTTGTATATATAAAAGCTATATAACAATTACATAAAAATTATATAATAATTGTATATAATTAAATAATGATTGTAAAAAAATTTTTTAAAAAAAAAAGTTTATTATTAAAAAAAACACATGAATCTATAAAAAGATTCAAAAAAAATTTTAGAAAAAAATATAAAAAATCTGATATAAAAAAATATAAAAAATCTGATATAAAAAATATGATATAAAATAAAGTTATTAGCACATATCTATTATAGTTTTTTTAACTGTTTTAGTCCTTTTTTTACGAGGTTTTTTTTCAACATTTTCAATAATTGATTCAGTATTTTCCTTATTATTTATTTCATCTATAATTTTTTCATCTATAGTAGTTTCTTCAATAGGATCAACAATAATACAAATTTTATTAAATCCACAACCAATATGTTTTTCCATATACAATTGATAAATTTGATCATCATCTTCAAATAATCTATTTTTTAAACAATCTATTAATACTTTATTATAATTATCTAAATCTCGCTTACGTTTATCCTTAAAATATAATATTAATGTTAATTTAATTTTACCTAGTATTTTTTCATAATTATTTAACAATAAATCAACTTCTTTTTTAAATTCTCTACCATCTTTAGATATTAATACACGACCTTGCCAACTTCTATAATATTTATTTACACTACATGCCATTATTGGTAATTCAATCATTAAATATTAATAGTATATATATTTCTAAATTATTATATTATAATATAATAATAATATATATATATAATGAATAAAAATTTAAAACTAGGTTTATTAATAGGCTTTTTATTAGTTTTATTATTTATAATAAATAATAATAGATGTTGTAAAAAAAATAACAAAAAAACAAACATTTATGGTGGAGATGATCATACAGAATCTGAAGAAGAAGAAATAAATTTATTACAAGTTGATGGTGTTAATACAAATGAAAATAATGATGAACCAACTATTAATTGTTCATTAGAGGAAATAAATAAACATAATAGTATATCTAGTAAATGGATATATAATAATGGAACTATTTATGATTTATCAGCAATAATTAATGCTAATTATGTAAATGTAGATAATTTAGATAGAAATATAAAAAATACAGTTAATTATTTTAAATTTACAGAAGAACAAGATTTAAGTAAAATATTAAAATCAATAGAAGATTATAATTCTCAAATGACATTATATATGAATGATGAAAATAAATTAGAAATATTTTATGTAGATGAACTTAAATTTTCTAATGAAACTGATGAAGAAGATGATACTAATACTTTAAGTATAGAAGAACAAAAACTAAAGAAATTCAATAAATTTAAATTCATTTTTATTAAAAGTATAACCCAATTTAAAAAGGGTACAATTTGTCCCGCTGGATTATTAATATAATAATAAATAATGAATAAATAATGAATAAATAATGAATAAATATTAAAAATAAATTACAATAATATATGATAGAATTTCATCGATTATGTAATAATTGTATATATGTGGATCAATCAAATATAATAGTATCAAAACAACCCTTATATACATCACATGTAGGAACATGTAGTGTTTTATTATTTTCTTTTAAAAAACTTAATTTTATGGCTCATATAGATGCAATTCAAAACAATTCTGATGAAATAGTAAAAAAAATAAAAAAACATTTTAATATAGAAGATTTGAAAAAAACAAAGATTTATATTATTAAAGGTGCTTGGTGTCATAATAAATGCCCTACTACTAATATAATTATGAAATCCTTAAAAACACTTAATCTAAATTTTATTATTTACGAAAAAAAAATAAATTGGAATAATGAAATACATATAAATAATACAATAAGTATTAAATAAGTATTATAGAAGTATTATAATAATCTAATAGATTTATTCTTTATTTTTAATAATATCTAATAATTTTATATTTACAGTTTCCATATCACATAAGTCTTTTTCCAATTGAGAATAATTTTTATTTAAATTATTAAAATCTTCTAATATGTTTAAATATTTATTATTTATTTCAATAAATTCTATATCTTTTTTTTTGTTTTCATTTTCTAATACAGAATTTTTATTTATTAATTTTTTTATAATATTATTATATTCATTTTTGTCTATATTAATTGTATTTTTATTAGTAATATCATTAATATAGTCTTCGCCTAAGTCTAAAAGTTCATAGTCAGTTAACATTAATATGTTATAATATATAGTATATTATATTTAATTATTTTTAAGTAAGAATTATTATTTATTAGATGGTTTTATAATAATCAACTAATTCATAAGTAATTTTTTTTAAATTATCTGCAATTATATTACCATCATCAACAAAAAATGTTATAATATTAGTTTTATTCATATCTTTATAACAAAAACCAAAAAATTTAGATGAAGATTTCCAAAACATTACATTTTGATAAATAAAATTAAATTCTTTATATTTATTTTTCAAAACAATATGATTTTCACATAAATATAATGTAAAATATTCATTTTTTTCTATAATATCTAATTCACTTTCTTCTATCATACATTTATATTCATATAAATAATCTTTATTTTTAGTACTAAAATTATCATTACTATTATCATTATTATTACTGTTTATTAATCTATTTTCATTTATTTTTGAACTATTCGAATTTCCCATATAATTTATATATAGTTTATATTTTAATATTTTTACATTGAATATATATATATATATATATTTATTTATATGTTTCTTAATATAGATGTATTAGAAGATACCAATAATATACCATTAAATTTTGATAAACCATATGTTCTTAAAAATAATAAAATGACAGCTGTAAAAAAATGGAATATAAATTATTTAAAAAAACAGTTAAGTGATAGTAATGTAAGAACAGAATATTATAAATCAATTGAAGACTATCAAAATGGTGGTGGAATTGTAATAGATAAAAAATTTAGTGAATATATGTCTGATATAGAAAATGGTAAATTATGTTATTTAGCAGAATGTGACATGAAAATTTTTGAAAATATATTAGATAAGAATGATACATTAGAAAGATTTAAATTTAGAAGACCTAATTTTTTAAAACATCTATATTTAGGAATAAATACATATTCAAATTGTCATATACATTTAGTTGATGATATTGTTTTGAATCAAATATACGGGGAAAAAATAGTATATATGTACGATTATTATGATAATCCTTCAATAGAATTATTTTCAATATTTTCTAAAAAACCTAATTGTATTAATGATAATTTTTGGGAATTAGATTTAAGTAAATATAAATTATATAAAGTAGTACTAGAACCGGGGGATTGTTTATTTATACCTCCATGGTGGTATCATGCTGTAAAAGGTATTGACTTATCATATTCTGTAAGTATGTTTTATAAAAGAACAGATTTTAATTATTTAAAAATGGGTAATTTAAAAATGAGACATTTAGTTCAAAATCTTAACAGTGTAGAAATAATAATATTATATATTATTATTTGTAATATAATATTATATGTTCTATAATTTATAATATAAAATAGTTTATATTTTAATATTTTTTACATTGATTATATATATATATAATTATATGTTTCTTAATATAGATGTATTAGAAGATACAAATAATATACCATTAAATTTTGATAAACCATATGTTCTTAAAAATAATAAAATGACTGGTGTAAAAAAATGGACTATAGATTATTTAAAAAAACAGTTAAATAATAATCTTATAAAAATTGAATGTTATAAAACAAAAAAAAATTTCCAAAAAACAGATAATAAGAAAATATACAAAAAATTTAATGAATATATATCAGATATAGAAAATGGTAAATTTTATTATTTAGCAGAATACGATATAAAAAAAAGAGAAAATGTATTAGATAAAAATGATACATTAGAAAGATTTAAATTTAGAAGACATTGTGAATCTAAACAATTATATTTAGGAATAAACACATATACAAATTGTCATATACATTTACTTAATGATTATGTCTTGAATCAAATATTTGGCAAAAAAATAGTATATCTGTATGATTATTATGATAATCCTTCATTAAAAATGTATTCTATATTTAATAATAAATTTAATTTTATTAAAGCTAATTTTTGGACGTTAGATCTAAGTAAATATAAACTATATAAGGTAGTATTAGAACCGGGAGATTGTTTATTAATACCTCCATGGTGGTATCATGCTGTAAAAGGTATTGACTTATCATATTCAATAACATTTATATATAAAAGAACAGATTTTAACTATATGAAAATGGGTGATATAAAAATACGAACATCATTATTAAAAAATATAGAATTAATAAATATTACATTATTATATATTATTATTTACTGTATATTATTATATTTTTAATATTTTTAATTTTTTTATATTTTTTATATTTAAAATCTACTCTTAATTTATTATAGTTTATATTTTAATATTTTTACATTGATTATATATATATATATATATTTATATTTATATGTTTCTTAATATAGATGTATTAGAAGATACCAATAATATACCATTAAATTTTGATAAACCATATGTTCTTAAAAATAATAAAATGATAGCTGTAAAAAAATGGAATCTAGATTATTTAAAAAGTAAATTAAATGATAATTTTGTAAAAATCGAATATTATAAATCAAAAAAATATTTTCAAAAAGAGATTGGTATTGAAATAGATACAAAATTTAATGAATATATATCAAATATAGAAAATGGTAAATTATGTTATTTATCAGAATGTGATATGAGAATTTTTGAAAATGTATTAGATAAAAATGATACATTAGAAAGATTTAAATTTAGAAGACCTAATTTTTTAAAACATCTATATTTAGGAATAAATACATATTCAAATTGTCATATACATTTAAATGATGATATTGTTTTAAATCAAATATTTGGAAAAAAAATAGTATATATGTTTGATTATTATGATAATCCTTCAATAGAAAGAACTATATTTCATAGCAGACATAATTTTATAAAAGCTAATTTTTGGGCATTAGATTTAAGTAAATATAAATTATATAAAGTAGTGCTAGAACCCGGTGATTGTTTATTAATACCTCCATGGTGGTGGCATGCTGTAAAAGGTATTGACTTATCATGTTCTGTAAGTATGTTTTATAAAAGAACAGATTTAAACTATATAAAAATGAGTGATATAAAAATTCGAATTTTATTATGTAAAAAAAAATGTGATAATATTATAATATTATATGCTATTATTTATAGTATATTTTATAATATAATTATTATATTTAATAACAATTCTAGTATATAAATATTTTTTAAATAAAATTTTTAATATAATTTTATAGTTAATATTTTAATATTTTTACATTGATTATATATATATATATATATATTTATATGTTACATAATATAGATGTATTAGAAGATATAAATAATATACCATTAAATTTCGATAAACCATATGTTCTTAAAAATAATAAAATGACAGCTGTAAAAAAATGGAATATAGATTATTTAAAAAGTAAATTAAATGATAATATTTTTAAAATTAGATACTATAAAACAATAGAAGATTTTCAAAAAAATAATAATATTGAAGTAGATAAAAAATTTAATGAATATATGTCTGATATAGAAAATGGTAAATTTGCTTACTTAATAGGAGAAAATATAGAATATTTAGAAGATATATTAAATAAAAACGATACAATGGAAAGATTTAAATTTAAAAGGAAATATATACTTAAAGATCTTTATTTAGGAATAAACACATATGCAAATTGTCATTTACATCTATCAAATGATGCTGTTTTGAATCAAATATTTGGAAAAAAAATAGTGTATATGTATAATTATTATGATAATCCTTCATTAGAACCTGTTTCTATATTTCATAAAAATCCTAATTTTATTAAGGATAATTTTTGGGCGTTAGATTTAAGTAAATATAAACTATATAGAGTAGTATTAGAACCGGGGGATTGTTTATTAATACCTCCATGGTGGTACCATGCTATAAAAAGTATTAATATGGCTTGTTCTATAACATTTATATATAAAAGAACAGATTTAAACTATATGAAAATGGGTGATATAAAAATAAGAGATTTATTATTTCAAAATACAGAATTTATAAATATTACATTATTATATATTATTATTTACTGTATATTATTATATTTTTAATATTTTAATATTTTTTTACTATTTGAAATCTACTCTTAATTTATTATAGTTCATATTTTGATATTTTTACATTGATTATATATATATATATATATAATTATATGTTCCATAATATAGATGTAATAGAAGATATAAATAATATACCATTAAATTTTGATAAACCATATGTCCTTAAAAATAATAAAATGGTAGCTGTAAAAAAATGGAATCTAGATTATTTAAAAAATAAATTATCTAATGAAACTGTAAGAACTCAATATCATAAAACAATAGAAGAATTTCAAAAAGAAAGTGATAATATAATATATAAAAAGTTTAGTGAATATATATCGGATATAGAAAATGGTAAATTATATTATTTAGCAGATTATGACATGAGATTTTTTGAAAATATATTAGATAAAAATGATACATTAGAAAAATTTAAATTTAGAAGACAAAATATAAAAAAATATTTATATTTAGGAATAAATACATATTCAAATTGTCATATACATTTAGTTGATGATGTTGTTTTGAATCAAATATTTGGCAAAAAAATAGTATATATGTACGATTATTATGATAATCCTTCATTAGAATTGATATCTATATTTAATAATAAATTTAATTTTATTAAAGCTAATTTTTGGACGCTAGATCTAAGTAAATATAAATTATATAAAGTAGTACTAGAACCGGGGGATTGTTTATTAATACCTCCATGGTGGTATCATGCTGTAAAAGGTCTTGATTTATCATGTTCTGTAAGTATATTTTATAAACGAACAGATTTAAACTATATGAAAATGGGTGATATAAAAATAAGAGTTTTATTTCAAAATATAGAATTTATAAATATTACAATATTATATATTATTATTTATTGTATATTATTATATTTTCAATATTTTTAAACTATTTGAAATCTATTCTTAATTTATTATAGTTCATATTTTAATATTTTTACATTAAATATATATATATATATAATTATATGTTTCATAATATAGATGTAATAGAAGATATAAATAATATACCATTAAATTTTAATAAACCATATGTCCTTAAAAATAATAAAATGGCAGCTGTAAAAAAATGGAATCTAGATTATTTAAAACATAAATTATCTAATGAAACTGTAAGAACTCAATATTATAAATCAATAGAAGAATTTCAAACAGAGCGCGGTACTATAATATATAAAAAGTTTAGTGAATATATATCAGATATGAAAAATAATAAATTATGTTATATATTGGAATCAGAATTAAAACATCTTGAAAATGTATTAGATAAAAATGATACAACAGAAAGATTTAAATTTAGAAGACCTATTTTTTTAAAACATCTATATTTAGGAATAAACACATATTCAAATTGTCATATACATTTAAATGATGATGTTGTTTTGAATCAAATATTTGGAACAAAAATAGTATATATGTTTGATTATTATGATAATCCTTCAATAAAAAGATCTATATTTGAACGCTATCATATTTATACCAATGACAATTTTTGGGCGTTAGATCTAAGTAAATATAAATTATACAAAGTAGTACTAGAACCGGGAGATTGTTTATTAATACCGCCTTGGTGGTGGCATGCTGTAAAAGGTATTGACTTATCATGTTCTGTAGCATTTAGATATGAAAGAACAGATTTAAACTATATAAAAATGAGTGATATAAAAATACGAATATCATTATTCAAAAATATAGAATTAAAATATATTATAATATTATATATTATTATTTACTGTATATTATTATTTTTTTAATATTTTTAATTTTTTTTATATTTTTAATTTTTTTTATATTTTTTATATTTTTTATATTTTTATATTTTTATATTTTTACTATTTGAAATCTACACTTAATTTATTATAGTTCATATTTTAATATTTTTACATTAAATATATATATATATAATTATATGTTCCATAATATAGATGTATTAGAAGATACAAATAATATACCATTAAATTTTGATAAACCATATGTTCTTAAAAATAATAAAATGGTAGCTGTAAAAAAATGGAATCTAGATTATTTAAAACATAAATTATCTAATGAAACTGTAAGAACTCAATATCATAAATCAATAGAAGAATTTCAAAAAGAAAATGGTACTATAATATATAAAAAGTTTAATAAATACATATCAGATATAGAAAATGGTAAATTATATTATTTATCAGAATATGACATGAGATTTTTTGAAAATATATTAGATAAAAATGATACAACAGAAAAATTTAAATTTAGAAGACAAAATATAAAAAAATATCTATATTTAGGAATAAATACATATTCAAATTGTCATATACATTTAGTTGATGATGTTGTTTTGAATCAAATATGTGGCAAAAAAATAGTATATATGTATGATTATTGTGATAATCCTTCATTAGAATTGGTTTCTATATTTGATGAAAATCCTAATTATATTAAGGATAATTTTTGGGCGTTAGATCTAAGTAAATATAAATTATATAAAGTAGTACTAGAGTCGGGAGATTGTTTATTAATACCGCCTTGGTGGTGGCATGCTGTAAAAAGTATTGACCTATCATATTCAATAGCTTTTGTATATAAAAGAACCGATTTTAATCATATGAAAATGGGTGATATAAAAATACGAACATTATTATTGCAAAATCCCATTAATAAAAAAGTAATAATATTATATATTATTACTTTATGTATACTAAAATTTTCTAGTAGTATATAATGATAAAATATTATTATATGTTCTATAATTTATATATAAATAGTTTATATTTTTACATTGATTATATATATATATATATATATATATGTTTCTTAATATAGATGTATTAGAAGATACAAATAATATACCATTAAATTTTAATAAACCATATATCCTTAAAAATAATAAGATGACAGCTATAAAAAAATGGAATATAAATTATTTAAAAAAACAGTTAAATGATACTTTTGTAACGGTTAAATATTATAAATCAATGAAAAATTGTCAAACAGAGAGTGGTATTGAAATAGATACAAAATTTAATGAATATATGTCAGATATAGAAAATGGTAGATTAGGTTATTTATTAGAATTAGAATTAAAAAATATGGAAAATGTATTAGATAAAAATGATACAATAGAAAGATTTAAATTTAGAAGACCGTGTGAATCTAAACAATTATATTTAGGAATAAATACATATTCAAATAGTCATATACATTTAAATAATGATGTTGTTTTGAATCAAATATGTGGCAAAAAAATAGTATATATGTACGATTATTATGATAATCCTTCATTAGAACTTGTTTCTATATTTAATAAATGTTCTAATTTTATTAAGAATAATTTTTGGACGTTAGATCTAAGTAAATATAAACTTTATAAGGTAGTATTAGAACCGGGTGATTGTTTATTAATACCTCCATTATGGTATCATGCTGTAAAAGGTATTGACTTATCATATTCAATAGCTTTTGTATATAAAAGAACCGATTTTAAATATATGAAAATGGGTGATTTAAAAATACGAACATTATTATTTCAAAATATTATTGATATGAAAGTAATATTATTATATATTATTACTTCTTGTATACTAAATAATATATTTTTTACATCCAGTAGCATGTCTTAGTGTATAAATATTTTTTTGTTTCCAATCATTACCAGTGGCTTTAAAATTCATAATATACATATCCCCATGTTCTAATGGAATTGAAATCCTTTTATTTATTCTTTTTGATTTATAATACCACCAATAATGTAAATCACAAGATTCACCAAAACGCATTCCGACTACTTTTTTCCTTTCAGCATCACCATGATATCCAATTCCACATTTATTTATATCATAATAATAATTTCCTTCACATTCTAAATTTCTAAATTCATCTTCAAAATAATCTCCTAAACCATTTTTAATTTGCGCCAAACCATCTATTTCATTTATATCATAAATTGTACCCTTTTTATTTTCAAAATCAGCTTTTTGATTAAAATCACCAAAAACTAAATTATAACGAGCATGTTTATTTAATACATTTTGTCTGCGTGTATCCCAATATTTCTTATCCCAATCTAAATTAATTAAATTATTAAATAATATAGTTGGATTTGTAAATAATGATACACCATTTTTTATTACTAAAATAGATGCCTTAGATATATCAAATATTCCAGTTTTCTCGATTTCTTTTATTTCCTTATTTAAGTCATATAATTTACACTCAAAATTTTTAGCTTCAAATATATTTTTAACAAATATCAAATTTTCATTTGTAAATCCATTATCTGATAAACCATTACCAACTTTTTGCATACCTACATGATTTTCTGCTTGACAACCCCAAGTTAATGTAATTGTTTTTTTTTGTAATAATGTCATGATTAAAATAACCTTAATTGAGTTTTTAAATCAATTGAGTTTTTAAATCAATTGAAATTTAAAATCAATTTAATTAAAAGAATTTATATTTAAAACTAAATATTGTATTAATTTATATTAGTATTATAATAATAATGTATTTATCTAATAAAGGTAAATTAGATATATTAAAAAATCAAAAACTTATTATTTCAAAAAATTTATTATTAGAATATTTAGACTGTATGAAAAAAAATACTTTAAAATTAATAAGAAAATTATCATCTACAAAACATTTTATTTCAATTAATAGTGATAATTGTATAAATCCTATAGAATGGCAATTAGGACATATATCACATTT
>MDSV01029684.1_pt1 | contig 14504 bp, 10 predicted proteins | sample 810851 | NCBI WGS metagenome assembly MDSV01 (sample SAMN05326640, study PRJNA326480) | marine metagenome | isolation source: seawater | place: Atlantic Ocean: North East | collected 2012 | reverse complement strand
GATTGGTAATATTAATATTTTTATACACTCTGGTTGTATAGTTTCTATTATTGGAAAACCAGCTTCAGGAAAAACCAAATTATTTAATATTATTGGGTTGCTGGAAAAAGCAAATGCCGGGAATCTCTACATTTTGGGAAAAAACATTAATAAACTAGACAGGAATGAAATTTCGTCACTTCATAAGGAAATTAGTCTAGTGAGTGAAAGCAATGATTTGATTTATAATCTGGGAGTAAAAGAAAATATTACACTTCCTTTAATTGCAGCTAATAAAGGAAAAGATGAAGTTGAAGTAGCAGTAAACGAATTAGTTTCTTGGTTAAAAATAGATATAATATTAAATAAAGAAACTTTTGCTTTAAGCAGGTACGAGCAAAAAATAGTTCAGTTTGCTAGAGCAATAATTACTAGGCCTAGAATTTTATTACTAGATAACTTTTTTTTAAATATAGATTCAGATGTACAAAAAAAGATTTCATATTTATTACTAGCTTTAAAAAAAATTGGAACAACTATTATTACTTTTAATGCTGATGTTAGTAACACCTTATTAGAATATACGGAAGTTTATAAAATTCAAAACAGTGGTTTAGTCAAACTATGAAATATATTATAATTAAATTTTTCCCATCAAATAAAATAGATTATCTAAGTCATTATTTTTTCAATTTTTTCTTTGCTTTGGTATTTATTATAAATATTCCTTTTTTAAATAGTTTGTTATTTTTTAGCAATAAACCAACTTATATATTATTAATACCCACCTTGGATGAGTCCTTCGAAGAAAATAAAGATTTAATTTTCTCAAGGCTAAGTGTTAACGAAAAAATTATTTCGATAAAAAAAATAGAGAAAAAATTTATTTTAGAAAAACTAAATAAAAAATTAGATGCAGAACTAATTATGGAAGATCTCATACCTGAAGCTTTTGAAATCTTAATTAAAAAAAATTATTATTTAGATGTAAAAAAAGAAAATAAAAATATAACAAAAATAATAAAAGGTGCAGAGATCATAGAAACAATTATAAAAGACAAACACGAACCTTTTAAAAGCTTTCTAATAATTATCGCCTCTATAATATTTTTCTTATGTTTTTTAGCTATCTTACAAACTAATTATTTAAAAAAAATTAAACTTTTTTTAATAAAATGTAGAGTTTTTGGTGCAAAGGATAGGGACATAATTTTTAATATAAGTTTAGGTTATTTTTTGTTTCAATTATTAGGAATTTTATCAGGCTATTTTTCTATTTACTTTTTAGCTACTCAAGATAAAGGAATATCATTGCTTTTTTTTAAAAATATAGAAGCAATACTTATTTTTAATCTTATACAAAATATTAGTTGTGTTTTAAGCTTAGTCTATAATTTAAAATATCAACTAAGAAAGGTTTTATAAATTGAAAGTTAAATTATTTTTTTTAATTATTACATTTTTTGGATTATTCTTTTCTTTTAGCTTTATAAAGTTTTATGACACTATTAATAGCTATAAAGCTAATAATAATGAGGTGGTTCAGGGAGTTGCAGTCTTAACTGGAGGGAAAGGTAGAGTAGCTAAAGGAATAAAAATTTTTAAAGAAAACCAAAGTATATATATGATAATATCTGGCGTAGATAAAAGTATTAAAAACATTGATGTTATTCCCAAAGATTTATTAGAAAGTGATAAGTTATTTATTGATAAAAAATCAGAAACTACTGTTGAAAATGCCGAAGAAATAATTAAATGGGCAATAGAAAATAATCTTAGTGACATCAGCATAATAACCTCTGACTATCATATGCCTAGAAGTATTCTTATACTTTCCAAAAAGTCTAAAAACCTAAATTTTTATGCTGACCCAGTAATAAGTCATATAAGTACGCAAGACAACCTATTTAGTAACTTTAAGTTATTAATTTTTTTATTAGAAGAGCATTTAAAGTACTTGCTATGTTATTTGGTATTATAAGTTTATGATAATTAAATCTATTTTTTTTAACTTTATATTTTATTTTTCTATTTTATTTTTTGGAATATTATTTCTTCCTTTTTTAATTTCTAGAAAGTTAACAAGGCATGCAGTGAAATTTTGGGCTTTCTTAGTAATATTTTTTTTAAAAAAAATAATAGGAGTAGAGGTGATTTTTAAAAATGAATATATTTCTGATAATAAAGGTTATTTAATAGCAGCAAATCATCAATCAGTATTTGATACTATATTTTTTTTAAAAGAATTTGATAAAGTAATATATGTTGTTAAAAAAGAACTAAAGTTTATTCCTATATATGGATGGTATGCATCAAGATTAGGTAATATTTTTGTAAATAGAAATGAAAGAATAAAGTCAGTAAAAAATATATCTGAAAAAGTGTTTAGGTCCTTGAATGAAAATTACAAAGTAATTATCTTTCCAGAAGGCACTAGGCAATTAGAAAATAAAATAGGGATAATGAAGCCAGGTATTTATGCGGTTCAAAAATTTTGCAAATGTCTAGTATATCCTATATATATTAGATCGTATCTAGTGTGGCCCAAAAATACTTTTATAAAAAAAAGTAATTTAATAAAGGTAAAGATACTGGCTCCATTAAAATTTATGGAGAAAAAAAAAGAATTCCTCACCCATTTGAGAGATAACTTAGAAATAGAACATAAGAAAAATGAATCAGATGAATTTACTAACTAAATATAAATATTATTTATATCCTATATTCGTATTTGTAATATTATTTTTTACTTTATTACTTTTAAGTTTTTTCAAAGCTGAGGAAGTTAGCTTAGTAGAGGAAGAAAGAAGAATACCTGTAATAACAACGACCGTTTATCCTAAAGAAATTAGCCCACAGTTTATATTTTTTGGAAGACTAATTGGAAAAAATGAAATAAATATAGTTTCTAGGCTGAGTGGTAAAATTATATTTGTTTCTAAAAAACTTTTTAACTCTGAAGAGGTCAAAGTGGGGGAAGTTTTATTAAAAATAGATCCATTTGAATTAGAACAAGATCTAATTAGAAAAAAAGCCTTTCTAGATGAGTTAAAAATAGAACTGGAAAAGACAAATTTATTTCTTCAAGAAACTAGCAAGCAGCTAAAATTAGCAGAAGAAGATTATAAAAGAAAAAGAAAATTATTTGGAAATACAGTTTCTCAAAAAGCACTAGATGATGCGGCATTAAAAGTATCAAAGGCTAAAACACAATTCTCACAAGAAGATTATAAAATTACTAGTATTAAAGTAAATTTAAAACAAGCAGAGGCCGCATTGAAAGTATCCAAAAAAAATCTATCCTTTACTGAGTACAAGGCTCCTTTTTCCGGAAATGTAACTAATAACATAGTTGATATAGGAAGTGAAATAAAATCAGGAGAGTATCTTGGGAAACTTATAAATACTTCTGAGTTAGAAGCAAAGTTTTTTGTTGGAGAAAGCCAGTTTACAGAATTAGGATCTAATAGAGAGTTAATAGGAAAAAAAATAAAAGTTAGGTGGAATAAATCTAAATTTAATAAAATTTATAATGCTGAAATAACTAGGATAGATAGCGTAGTTAGTGAAGAGTTAGCAGGGCTAAATATGTATGCAAGGCTAGAAAATATTAGTGAAAATGATCCTATTAGACCAGGTGTATTTATAGAGGTTTTATTGGAAGGCAAAGCTATCAAGGACGCTTTAAAGGTCCCTGAAAACGCGGTTTATGAGGAGAAATACGTATATGCTTTAATTAATAATAATGCAGTAAGGGTGGAGATAAAAGTTGAAGGATATATAGACAATCAGTTAATAGTATCGGGTGAATTTAAGTCTGGTTCTGAAATTATTTTAACCAGGATAGATAATTTTCAAAACTCTAATAAATACTATTCTAAAAAATAATTGATATATGCAAAAAGATTTTTTTCATAGACTTCTAGAGCATAAAACAGCTGCTAATCTTTTCCTTGTCCTTATGATTATTTTTGGACTTTATTCATCTAAGGTTTTAAATACACAGTTTTTTCCAAATTATTCTATTGATTATATTAATATTAATGTAGAATGGACAGGAGCCAGTCCAAAAGATATTGAAGAATCTATTATAAAACCTATTGAAGAAAAAGTTAGGTATATAGATAAGGTAAAAAACACTAAATCTACTGCAAAAGACGGTATTGCTAATATTCTTTTAGAATTTAAAAGCAATGCTGATATGCAAAAGGCTTTAGTAGATGTAGATAGGTCCATTAAAACAATTACAAATTTGCCTGAAGGTTCAAAAAAACCAGAAAGTAAAGTTATTATTCCCTATGAGCAAATAGGGTTGGTTTTAATATCAGGAGATATTGCAGAGTCACAACTAAAAGTAATTGCAAGGAACATTAAACAGAAATTATTAGATAAAGGCTTAGATAAAGTAGACATAGATGGGTTAAGAAAGAAAGTAATTTATATTGATGTTGACCCTATCACTATGTTTTCTAATCAGTTAGACATTAATGATATTAATACTGAAGTATTTACTAATTTAAAAAGTATTCCATCTGGAACTTTCAGGGATGATAAATTAGTACAACTTAGAACTTCAGGAACTAAAGATACTATAAGTAAAATTAAAAAAATTACTTTGAGTTCTTCTTATACTAAACAGGATATGAAAGTAGAGGATGTAGCCACAGTATACGAAACCTCTAAAGAGAGCGAAAGTTATGGATTAAGTGACTCTAAGTCTGCTTTAACGCTAAGAGTTTTTCGGTCATTAGGTACAGATACTTTGAAAGCCACACAATCCTTGGAAAGCACTATAAAAGACTTTAATGCTAGCTCAAATAAAAATATTAAAGTAGAAATATATGATTTATCGTCCCAACTAATAAGAGATAGGATAAATTTGCTACTTAAAAATGGAGTGGGAGGATTAATCCTAGTACTAATTATATTATTTTTATTTTTAAGGTTTAAAGTCGCAATTTGGGTAGCATTAGGAATTCCTGCTGCCTTATCAATTACACTGGCAATAATGTTAGTAACAGGACAGTCTATCAATATGATTAGCTTGTTTGCTTTAATTATGATGCTCGGAATTATAGTTGATGATTCTATAGTAGTTGCAGAGCATATTGACTATCAATACGAAAAAACCAATGACTCATACTCGGCATCATACCTTGGAGCAACTCGAATGCTTGGTCCTGTAACGGCAGCATCTTTAACTACAGTGGCAGGTTTTGCACCTGTATTTTTAATATCAGGTGTAATAGGCCAGGTAATAGAGGCAATCCCCCTAGTAGCAATAAGTGTAATATTAGCTAGCTTATTTGAATGTTTTTTAGTTTTGCCTGGACATCTTAATCATTCTTTATCTAGCAATAAAATAAGCACAGAAAGAAAGTCCTTAGATCTAAATAGCTATTTAACTTATTTTAATAATAATTATTTTAACTCTATTTTAAAAAAATCTATTGAGTTTAGATATACAATATGTGCTGCAGCAATTTCCTTTCTAATTTTTTCTATATTCCTTTTAAAAAATGGTGCAGTTAAATTTTATTTTTTTCCCTCTCCAGAAAGTAATATAATACTAGTTAATTATGATTTCTTTCCTGGAAGTTTAAAAAACGAAACAGTAGAATTTGCTAAACAATTAGAACACTCTTTGCAACAAGTTGATAAAGAAAAAATAGTAAAAAATGTCTATTCTACTATTGGAAAGCCAATTTGGGGAAGCAGAGACTCCACTAAAGAAGAAGGTGACCATATTGGAGGTATGATAGTAGAGTTAATTCCTTCTGAAAGAAGAAATATAAGAACCATGAGCTTAATTGAAGCCTGGAAAAACTCAATAGAACCTAGAGAAGGTTTAAGAAACTTGATGATAAAAGAGAGAAAGGGAGGTCCTCCTGGTTTAGACATTGATATTAGGTTAATAGCAATGAATACAAGTTTGAATGAAATGAAGGAGGCAGCAGAATTCATAAAAGATAACTTACTTTTATATCAAGGTGTTACTGATGTAAAAGATAACTTGCCGATAGGAAAGAGAGAAATATCATTTAAAGTTACAGAAAAAGGAAAAAGTTTAGGGTTTGATACTAGATATGTCTCAAAAAAAATTAAAGAAAACTTTGACGGTGTTATAACTTCTACCTTTTTTAGGGGGCAAGAAGAAGTAGAAGTTATTATTAGAACTGACCCAAAATCTGTTAGTATGGCTACTATGAATTCTTTTTTAATAAAATCTCCTAGAGAAGTATTGGTTCCTTTAGGAGAAATAGTAAATATATCTAAAAAGCAAGATTTTTCAGTTATAAAAAGGAGAAATGGGTCTAGAGAAATTTCTATTACTGCTGAAATTAATGAAAACATACTTAATCCTGACTATTTTTTTAAAAACTTTGAAAAAAAAGTTCTTTCTCAGATAGAAGATAATTATAATATAGAATGGAAGTTAGCTGGTAGATCTGAGGAACAAGCAGATACATTTGGTGATATGAAAAGAGGAGCATTTTTAGCTTTAGGAGTAATTTTTATAATACTAGCCTTTATATTTCAATCTTATTTATTGCCTATATCTATAATGTCAATAATTCCTTTTATACTTATTGGTGTAATATTAGGTCACTGGTTTACAGGTTTTGATATTACAATACTTTCTTTAGTAGCCGTACTAGGTTTGGCAGGTATTGTGGTTAACGATTCTATAATCTTAGTTTCAAATATATATGAAAAAATTAATTCTGGTAAACACATTTTAGACTCAGTAATTGAGGGTTCTCAAGAAAGACTGCGAGCTGTATTATTAACCTCTTTAACAACCATAGGAGGGCTAACTCCTTTATTATTTGAAAAAAGTTTACAGGCTCAATTCTTAAAACCTATGGCTATTACTATTGTTTTTGGTTTGTTATCATCTACGTTTTTGGTTTTAGTTCTAATTCCTAATTTAATTTTTATAGGTGCGGAACTTAAACAGTTTATTTTTGGGTCCAGAAGCTTGGTAGAAGCAAAACAAAGAAGGCGATAAATTCTAAACGCCCTACAATCATAGCTGCGGATAAAGTGATTTTTAGATTTGCTGGTAAATTACTAAAGTTTTCTGATGGGCCTATAATATTTCCTAGCCCTGGTCCTACTACACAAATAGATGTGATTGCTGCAGAAATACTAGTTATAAAATCGTAGCCATGCATAAAAAATATTAAAGAAATAAAAAATACTCCAACTAGAAAAAATATAATAATTACCATTACTGAATTAATAATATCTTCATTAATTAATTGATTTTTGTAGTTTGAAGAAAAAATTGCTCTAGGTGAATTTATATTTTTTAGCTCTTTCATTATTATAAAAAAAAGTATTTGAATTCTAAATACTTTTATTCCTCCAGTTGTTGAACCTGTACAACCACCTATAAGCATCATAATTAAGAATAATGAGCTAGAAAATGAACCCCAATTAGAAAAGTTATCCGTTGTAAACCCAGTTCCTGTCATAACAGAAACACCATTAAATAAAGCTAATCTTAAAGAAGTAAAAAAAGCTATATTATTTTCAAAGTAATTCCAAATGGTTAGCGATAAAGTAAAAAAATAAATTAGTAATAAAAAAATAATTACTTGTTTGTCTTTGAAAGCTGAAAATCCTTTATGTAGTGAAGAGAGATACAAGGTAAAGGGCAAACTCGCAATTATCATGCCTAATACAATTATTAGTTCAATAAAAAAACTATTATAATGTGCGACAGAGTTATTATTTGTTGAAAAACCCCCTGTTGCAACTGTAGTTAAGGAATGGCAAAAGGCTTCAAAAAAAGGCATGCCGAATATCCACAAAAGTAAAAAGATTATAACTGTAAAAAATAAATATACCCCTCCTACTAATTTTGCTAATTCTTTTGAACGATGATGAAGATCATTATCTTTTTCTTTCCAATCCTGAGTAAATAGTTGCATGCCCCCAATATTTAAAATAGGAAGTATAGCTATTGCAAATATGATTATTCCTATTCCTCCTAGCCATTGCAATATTGCCCTCCATATTAATAGCCCTTTAGATAGATTCTCTACATTATTGTATATACTAGCCCCTGTAGTAGTTAATCCTGAAGTAGCTTCAAAAAAAGCCTCTGAGAACATTGATATATTTTTATCCAAAAAAAATGGCAGACTAGAAAATAAGCATAGTACTGGCAAAGAAAGCACAGTAATTATTATTGTGTCATTTACGCTGATTTTCTTATCATTATTTCTAAATGCTAAAATCAAACTTAAGCCAAAGAATGAAGTAATGAAAAAACTAGGAAAAAAAACTGATAAATCATTATAGTACATATAATCTAGCGTTAAAGGAACGACCATGCTGATACTAAGAACCGATATTAGTACCCCTAAAATAAAAAAAATAATTTTTAGATTAATCATTTAAAATTTGTTTTCAAAAAAAACTTTGTTTTTTAGTTATATATTTTTTATCATTATATATTAAGCATAATATTTTGAGGAAAATATAATAGAAAAATTTAATCTAGCAAAAAAAAATAAAAATTTTGTTACTTATATAATAACTTTATATAATAAAAAAGCTTATCTTTTATCAGTTATCAATGCATTAGCAAAAGAAGGAGGATCTCATGAGAGAGAATATATTTTTGTGGATGATGGGTCAACTGATTATAGTTTCTTGTCACTAAAGAATTTAAAGTTAAAATTACCAGGAAATGTTAAGGTTATAAGAAGATCAAACATGGGTGCTTCATATTCAACTAACGAAGCTATGCTAAAGGCTAAAGGCTATTGGGTAAGACTTTTAGATGGAGATGATATTATAACTCACCAATCTACTGCTAAAATGTTGCGGCTAGCAAAACAAACAAAGCAAGAGTTTGTTTATGGTTTAATTTATAAAAATATAACGGGGCATAAACAAGAAAAAGTTGCAAACCATACGGTACAAAGCAAATATGAGGGTTTATATAAATTTATTAGAAACTGTCCTGCAAATTCGAGTTGTATACTTTTATCTGTCAAAAGATTTTTTTCATCTGGTGGATGTGAAGAAAGCTTTGTATCTCCAGACCAAATATTATTTTTGAGACTATTTTCTTCAGGAAACGGAGTTTTTTTTAATGAAATGGTAGCAAAAATGCCAAATAATCAATCATCTTATAGATTGTCTACTCAAATAAGAAGAAGTAGATATGAGTCAATTTTAGCATTAATTAAATTTTGCGAAGACAATAAAGATATTGATAAAAGATTGAAAAAATTTGCTTTTAAAAGAGCTTTATCAAGAGCGCACAATTATAATAAGTTTTTAAATAAGAGATATTTTTCTCTTCACTTAATTAAATATTATATTTCAAAGTTTTACTTTCCCAAAAATTATATTAATTTGATGTACACTAGCTTGAGTGTTTTTACTGAAAAAAACTATGTTAGAAAAAAAAATTGGCTTACTGGGTTTGAAAAAAAAATGATATCTAAAAAACAACTTAGAGAATATTAAAATGTGCGGATTTGTAGGATATGTTTTAAGTGAGAAAATTTGGGAAAATGAAAAATACACATTTGCGGATCTTCGCAGTATTGCTAAGCTAATTTATCATAGAGGACCAGACGATAATGGCATTTATATTAATCAAGAAAATAAATTAGGGCTTGCTTTTCAGAGGCTAAGTATTCTTGATTTATCAATGGATGCAAAGCAACCTATGATTTCTAAAAACACAGACTGGATCATTGTTTTTAATGGAGAAATTTATAATTATATAGATTTAAAGAAATCTTTATCAGATAAAAGCATTACATGGAAAACTAGCTCTGACACTGAAGTAGTCTTAGAATGTATTTCTAATTATGGTTTCGCAAAAGCAATTTCAATGTTGGATGGTATGTTTGCGATAGCAGCATATAACTTTAAAGATAAAACTCTTTGGCTAGCAAGGGATAAATTTGGAGAGAAGCCTTTATACTATGGAAAGGATAAGGAAAATAATTTTTTTTTTAGCTCTGATTTGAAAGCTTTAATGGGCTCTAAGTATTTTCAGAAAAAAATAAACTACAATACTGCTATGGAGTATTTAAGGTATGGTTATGTTCCTGATCCTTTGAGTATTTTAGAAAATACATATAAACTAAATCCAGGTTTAATTCTAAAATATGACTTTAATAAAAAAATAAAAATTGATGAATATTGGAATACATACCTTGAGTTTTTAAAAATGAGAGAAAGACCATTTAAAGGTTCATATGATAGCGCTAAAGAACAAATAATACTTAAACTTAAAAATGCTACTAGTTCTCGATTAGCCTCTGATGTGCCCATAGGAGCATTTTTGTCTGGAGGCATAGATAGTTCAAACTTAGTCCTTTCGTTAAAGGAACAAGGTGTCAATTTAGATACATTTTCTATAGGGTTTAAGGATGAAAGTAGAAACGAAGCACAATATGCAAATGAGGTTTCCTTAAATTTAAAAACAAATCATCATGAAAAAATATTGGACGATAATGATTGTGTTAATATTATACCTGAAATAGTAAAATATTTTGATGAACCATTTTCTGATCCTTCTCAAATACCAACTTTTTTATTATCACGCTTTGCAAGGAAAAAAATTAAAGTAGCTATTTCAGGGGACGGAGCAGATGAGTTGTTCGGAGGATATCCCAGATATAAAAATATATCAAATCTATGGAGACAATTAGAAAAATATCCTAAATTTTTTCAAAAAAAAATAGAGCTAGTTCCTTATATATTAAGTAAAAGCCAGTATAGACTAATAAAATCTTTTGGAAAAAAAATTAGAAAAATTAGTCATGGTAGTATTGAAGGTTTGTACAATGATGAATTGTCTAGGTGGAGGCCTGACGAAGGTATTTATGATAAAAATGTAAATAATAGCAGTAACTTTCAAAAAGATTTTAAATATGCAGATTATAATGTTTCAGATTTCAGATACCTAATGTTCAGAGACATGATAACTTACTTGCCTAGTAATTTATTAGTAAAAATTGATAGGTCTTCAATGGCTAATAGTTTGGAAGTTAGAAACCCATATTTAGACCCTAGTCTTGTAAGGTTTGTTTGGAGCCTTCCAGATAAATATCTATATAAAAAAAATCATGATAAATTTATACTTCGTGATATTTTATCAAAAAAACTTTCTAGTAACATATATGCCAGAAAAAAACAGGGTTTTGAACCACCCCTAGACCTATGGTTAAAAGGATCGCTTAAAGACTGGGCATATGAAGTAATTGAAAAAAAAGATGATATTATAAATACTAAAAAACTTAAATTTTTCTTTCAATCTTTCTTAAACGGAGAAAAAAAATTGACTTACAAATTATGGAGCTTAATAATGTTTAAGGCATGGAGAGAAAAAAATGCAGTTTAAATAAAATTTTTGAGAATAATATTGACTAATACTTTTATAAGAAATTTTGCAATAATTGCCCATATTGATCATGGTAAATCAACATTAGCAGATAGGTTAATAGAGTTCTGCGATGGACTTTCCAAAAGAGAAATGAAAGACCAAATATTAGACTCAATGGAAATTGAAAGAGAAAGAGGAATTACTATTAAGGCACAAACTGTAAGACTTGAGCATAAAGATGAAGAAAAAAAATATATATTAAATCTTATTGATACGCCTGGGCATGTAGACTTTAGTTATGAGGTGTCAAGATCTATGGCAGCTTGCGAAGGGGCTTTACTGTTAGTTGATGCTACTCAAGGTGTTGAGGCTCAAACATTAGCTAATGCTTGGCTTGCTATTGAGGCAAATCTTGAGATTATACCTGTTCTAAATAAGGTAGATTTACCTTCCTCAGATGTTGAAAAAGTAAAAAAACAAATTAGTGATCTAATAGGAATTGAAACAGAAGATACCATATCAGTTTCTGCCAAAACTGGATATGGGATAAAAGAACTATTGGAAAAAATTATTTCTAAATGCCCTAGTCCTGCTGGTAAAGAATTTGACCCTCTCAAAGCTTTATTAATTGACTCATGGTATGATACTTACTTAGGAGTAATGGTTTTAATAAGGTTAAAAAGTGGTAGCTTAAAAAAAAATATGAAAATCAAACTATTGATATCTGATACAGAATATGTAATTGAAAAAGTTGGTGTTTTTACTCCAAAACCTACAGAAGTTAATATTTTGAAGGCAGGTGAAGTAGGATTCATTACAGCTAATATTAAAGAGACTTCACAAGCATGGGTAGGCGATACAATAGTAGAAAGTAGAAATCCAAGTAAATTAAAGCCACTTCCTGGTTTCAAGCCAAGTGTGCCTGTAGTATTTTGTGGGTTATATCCTTTAGATGCTAATGAATATGATGCTTTAAAAATATCATTAGGGAAACTAAAACTAAATGACAGCTCTTTTACATATGAGAATGAGTCTAGTGCTGCTTTAGGGTTGGGCTTTAGGTGTGGTTTTTTAGGCTTGCTTCATTTGGAAATAATTCAAGAAAGATTAAAAAGGGAATTTAATTTAGACCTGATCGTTACACCTCCTAGCGTGATTTATAAAATTATTAAAACCGATGAAAAGGAAGAGGCAATTCATAATCCTGCAGAATGGCCTTTACAAACTAAAATCAAAGAAATTAAAGAGCCTTGGATAAAAGCAAGTATTTTTTCTCCAGAATCTTACATTGGACCAATAATACAGTTATGTACGGAAAAAAGAGGTATTCAAAAGGAAATTAGTTTTACAGGCAATAGAGTCATGCTGGAATATTATCTACCTTTAAATGAAGTTATTTTTGATTTTCATGATAGATTAAAGTCAATAAGTAAAGGATACGGAAGTTTTGATTATGAAATGCATGATTATAAAAGTGGGAGTCTTCAGAAAGTTAGTATTTTAGTTAATGGAGAAATAGTTGAGGGACTATCTTTTATTACTCACGCGGATAAAGCTACTACTAGAGGGAGAATGATCTGCAATAAATTAAAAGATAGTATACCAAAACAGCTTTTTAAAATTGCGATCCAAGCTTCCATAGGGTCTAAAGTAATAGCTAGAGAAACATTAAGCTCTTTAAGAAAAGATGTTATAGCAAAATGCTATGGTGGAGACGTTACAAGAAAGAGAAAGTTATTAGATAAACAAAAAGCAGGAAAGAAGAAAATGAAACAAGTAGGAAATGTAAACATTCCTCAAGAAGCCTTTTTAGCTGCTATAAAACTAGATAATTAAATATGGCTTATAAAAAATTTGTAGGATTAATAGGTTGCGGATACTGGGGAAAGAATCTAGCGAGAGATTTAAATTCTTTTGGTGTATTAAGCAGAGTTAGTGATACTAGTTCTGCAGCAAAAAGTGTTGTTAGAAAAATATCCAAAAATATAATATTTTCCACTGACTATAAAAAAGTCTTAAAAGATGAAAACATAACAAGCGTTGTTATTGCTACTCCTGCTAAGACACATTATAAATTAGTAAGAGAGGCTTTGATTGCAAAAAAAAACGTTTTTGTAGAAAAGCCACTATGTTTAAAATATAGTGACGGAAAAAAACTATTATTATTATCCAAAAAATATAAAGTTAAATTAATGGTAGGGCATTTAATGCTGTATCACCCAGCATATATAAAAATGAAAGAAAGTATTATAAAAGGAAAAATAGGTAAAGTAAGATATATTTATTCAAACAGATTAGCCTTGGGTAAACTAAGAAAGGAAGAAGATGTTTTGTGGTCTTTTGCTCCTCATGATATTTCAATGATACTTGATCTTGTAAATGAGAAATTAATTAATGTAAAAGCTTTTGGCGGTAAATATTTAAGCCAAAAAGTTGCCGATACCACAGTAACTCTCTTAAAGTTTTCTAATAAAATAAAGTCACATATTTTTGTATCATGGTTGCACCCTTATAAAGATCAGAGACTTGTAGTAGTAGGAGAAAAAGGAATGTTAGTATTTGCTGATGTGTTAAGCAAGGAAAACAAATTAGTTTTTTATAATCATAAAGTAGGTTGGATAAAGAACATACCTCTTGTACAAAAGGCAGAAGGAAAAAAAATACCTTTTAATTATAATGCAGAACCTCTTAAGCTAGAGTGTAAAGCATTTATAGATTGGGTTACTAAAGATAAAACTCCAATATCGAATGCAGAAGAAGGGTTAAGAGTTTTAAAAGTATTAGAATTGGCAAAAAAAGATTTATTGAGTTGGTAAATAATGTTTATTCATAAAACAGCAGTTTTAGATGAAAATATAATATTAGGAAACAATATTTCCATTTGGCATTTTTGTCATGTGATGTCAGATAGCAAAATCGGAGATAATAGTGTTTTAGGGCAGAACGTTATGATAGGCAAAAACGTTATTATAGGAAAAGGATGTAAAATTCAAAATAATGTTTCAGTTTATGAAGGTGTAGAGTTAGAGGATAATGTCTTTTGTGGTCCTTCTTGTGTTTTTACGAATGTTATAAACCCACGATCTTTTATAAACAGAAAAAAAGAGTACAAAAAAACTTTGGTCAAAAAAGGTGCTTCTATAGGGGCCAATGCTACAAT
>MDSV01135524.1_pt1 | contig 14505 bp, 17 predicted proteins | sample 810851 | NCBI WGS metagenome assembly MDSV01 (sample SAMN05326640, study PRJNA326480) | marine metagenome | isolation source: seawater | place: Atlantic Ocean: North East | collected 2012 | reverse complement strand
TAATAATTCATCAGCTTTATCTAAATCAACTTTAATTACTGATAAAGGAATACCATTTGGGAACATTTTCTCCAAATCCTTAAGAGTTTCTGGTTTTGGTGTTGAATTTTCAGCTGTTTGTGGTGTTTTAGGTTTTTTTTCAAAAAGTTTGTCAAAAAAACCACCTCCGGTGGATTTAATTGTCAAGCGTTTTTTCCGGAATGTTCTATTTTTCCTTGATTTCGATTGTTTTGTCTTCTTGGGCATATTAATATTATGTAATAAATTCTTTGAAAATTATGCAGAATCAGTTATAATAAATACAGGTGTGTCATTTATACATTTGGTAAATTATCAATTGATGTTGAACCTGAATTATCCAGTGTTTCAGTTTCCTCTTCTTCAGAATCCTTTTTTGGAAGCTCAAATTTAGGAGTTGTTTCTAAATCCTCTTCAGAATCACCAACAACACCTTTTCTAAAGGCATCAATTTTTTCAAATAAAGTTGGTTGAATACCGACAAGAATTAGAATAAAAACAATTAATCCATTACGTCCACCACATTTGGCATTAACAAACATAAATGTAAAAACAATAAGTGCTATTTGTGCAAATATTTCTAAAAATAATGCAACGTTGTCTTTTTCTTCGTCAAATTTTGGCATAATTGATTCTAAAATTGTACCGCATACAAGTCCTGCAAGCATATAATATGCTATGTCTGGTAAAGCTCGACTCATGTATGTTTCTACGTTTTTTTGGTAAACTTGTTCCATTACACATAGAAAACAAAAAAATTACTTTAAAGTTGTATTATAATAAAAATGATATAATGAGTAATTATATTATGTATAAGTAAGAATGTCCGGCCAACGTCATTTAACAACTCTAGTTGATGAATCTCGACCGATATTAATAAAAATGCTCGAAAAAAGGGGGTTTGATGTATCGAAATTAAAAACATTTTCACCAAATACAACAATTGACAATTTAGATAGTATGTCTATTAAAACATGTGGTGTTGAAGATAATAATCAAATAGTTCAAGTACATTATGAAATAGTTTCATCAAGAACAAATCATAAAAAACTGACAAAAATAATCGATGATATTGTAAACAAATTAAATGAAACTGATAGAAAGAAAGATTTAACACTAATATTTATTGTAAGAGATTGTATGACACCAAGTGTAAAAGAAGCTGTACGTAGCCTACAGAACAAATATAATATTTTCATTCAAATTTTCCCAATTAGAAGTCTGACATATGACGTAACAAAACATTCGGTTGTACCAGAACATATTCGTATTCCAATTAAGAACTTTGAAGCTTTTGGTGTGCCTGATTTTCTTGATTCATTACATATTCAATCTTTAGAAAAGCTACCAATTATACTTGATAATGATCCTCAGGCAATGTTTATTGGATTAAGACCGGGTGAGTTATGTAAAATTGTAAGACCAAGTCTGAGCGCGGGGGTGCATATTGCGTATAGATATTGCTTATCTGCAAAATAAATCACTTCATCCAAACATAAGCACATCCTCCTAGTGCTAAAGCATTAGCAATTCCAAGAAGTATAGTATAATGGCGTTCGCGATTATACAATGTTTTTTCAACTTCTATTGAGTTTTTATACGTATCAAAATTTTTTCTACGTTGACGTATTTTTTGATTAAGTTGAATAACTCTATTTTTATCTTCTATCCAATCTCTATCAACATTTTCAGCTTTTTTAGCATTATCCAGTTGCTGTTTGTGTCTGTTAAAAAAACCGGTTCTGATTTCTTTGGTTTTATGATCATAATCATCCCGCTTGATACCTTCCATTATAATGTATATAAATATTATAAAAATCAAAAAAATGAATCGATCCATATCAGACCAGTCATCATCAGATAATAATAGAATTGAAGAACCTTGGACACGTAAAGGTGAAGCACTAATTTTAGAATGGTGTAAGGATATAGAAATACAAAAAGATTTACACGATCAGGCAGGATATTATTACAAAGTAAAGAGAAAACAATGGGGACTTCCAGCAATAATACTTCCAGCAGTAATGGCTCCAATTTCAGCGGTATTTTCGGATACAAATTGGATAAAATATGTAAATATGGGTGCATTTATAATTGTAGCTATATTTGGCGGAATTGATTCTTTTTTTAGTTTTGCAACAAGAAAAGAACGCCATTTTAATCATTCTGCTCGCTATGGAGAATTACAAACATCAATTGAAGCAGAATTGTTCAAAAATAAAAGATTTAGAATTCAAACAGATGTATTTTGTACACAAACCCGAATGACTTATGATATGTTAAATACTACCGCCCCGTGTTTACCACAATGGATACACGATAAACAAAAAAAAGAGTCTGATACTAATAATTCAGAATCAAAAGAACAAGTATGATAATTACATTGCTGGGATAATAGGAGATGCATAATCATATTTCTCAAATTCTAAGTTAGAAGTATTTGTTAATAAGTCATTATTCAGTTCAACACTATGAGGTGTATTGATTTCTGTTGTTTTGGGTATTGTAAATACATCATCGTCCATTATTTCATCATAATCTGGTTCATCATCATTATTATTATAATTATCATCTGGCATATTGTCAAGATCTGATAAATCTTCATCAGCTTCTTGTTCCTCAATATTATCATCATCGATAATATCATTTTTTGATACTTTCCATTCTAAACAACTATTCTCATCAATATCTTTTGTACTCAATATATCCGGATATTCATTATTAGAATCTTTCTCCAAAGTATGGATTAATATAGCACCATTATAAACTTTGAATTTTCCATCAGGACAATTTAACTCCCACTCAGAATTTAAATGATTCTTGTTTAAAGGCTGTAAATAACAAATAATCCATTTGTGAACGTTTTTGTCCTTGTAAGGTCCTTTTAATGTTACTGATTGAATCTTACCTTTGTTATTATTCTTTTTATGAATAAATTTAACAACATCCTCTTTATTTGAAATTTTTGAATTATTCTTCATCCGATTAATAGACATTACTGAAATATCATCTTTTGAAATAATACACCACTTCATTTTAAGCTCTTTGAATAATTATTATAATTAACTCCTTATCATTTTTTTGAAATTAAATTTATAAAAGGAAATTGGAGAAATAATTAGATAGATTTGTAAAAATGCCATCCAACCCTTTCACAAATTTTTTTCCATATCATATCTTGACTTGCTAGTTTTTCTCTGCTTTTTAGTAGAGGAAATAATGGTTTTAATTCATCCATACCCAACAATTCTACAAATTTGTGTAAAACATATGAATAACTTAAGAAATTTTTCCGTTTTTTAGGACAAAATTCAAGAAAAGGTCCTTGAATTTTTTGAAACATTATTCTTAATACTTCTTCGGTTTGTCTCGACATATATGGTGGTGGTTGCCCATTTAGTTGATTTATAATGTGTGGTATATGTTCATAATATTTATTCAACTTTAACTTTTTTAGAATAGATCTAACTTTTTGAGTAGACAACTCATTTAAATTCTGAATTCGTTCCTTTTTAATTTCATTTACAACTTGAACAAGAACATTTCGTGGTATTTGAGTAGTTTCCTTACCTTGAAATTGAGCAATCCATTCATTAAAATGATTTGATCGTCTATAAGAATAATAACAAGATTCTTTTGGAGGATCTTTATACGATGCTCTATCGGTATCATTAATGATACTAAATAATTCACCACAGGACTGACATTCAACTACACCTTCCGCGTGTATATGAGATAATTCAGTTTTACAATTACTACATATATTTGGTTTTGCCTTCAATTTAGATATTGTTTTCTTTGAATTATTACTAACACCTTTGATGTCTATTCTTTTTAAATACATATTTCTTAAATCTTCTCTGGATGCGGGTCCACCTAAAAAATCCATTTCCTCCGAAAAACTGGCTGTTCTTGTTTTTTGTTTTTCTTCATCTTTATCCTCATCTTCAGAAGTTCCAAGATAAGATAATATTCCCCCATCTGTCGGAGAAGCATTTGTTTTTGTAGTCTCTACATTTTCTACTCCTTCATAATATTTGAAAAGAATATCTCCTGCTTCAAGATAATAATCTTTCAAAAAACCATTTGTTTTTATCATTTCTATATTTTTCTCAGTATCTGATATAGTTTCACTTAAATTCATAAGAATTGCCGACTTATTACATGATGTATCAAGAAGGTAATTTTCCCTTTTTTCTTTCAAATTTTTCAACATTTCTTGGTAATCTTCTAAATTTTTATTTTTGATTTCATCAACCTTGTTGTGGTGAATATTATCAAGAGTTACCATACAATTTATATAAGCAATAATATTTATATTTGACAAAAAAACATAGAATTTTTGTATTTTTATTTATAAACAGTTTCTTCTATTTTTTATAAGGAAATGACCACTAAATGAATAATGGAAGAATACCCATTCAAACTATGAAAGGTAGTCATGTACTTTTTTCGTACATAAATATGCGGATTATTAACTATTAAATAATAGGAGAAATACCATTCATATTTTAAGCGTATTATTACGTAATGTTCAATGGAGATTTTCAATGTACTTTTTTTTCAAAAAAAAGTACAGTACATTGGGAGGGAGGGATTCTTTTTTTTTTTTAGTTTTTTTTCTAGAAAAAAAAAAAAGAAGAAAAAGAAATACCTCTAAAAATTCAAAAATTAGAGAAACTAAAAAAATGGTAAATTTGACAAAATAATAGTAATAAAATTAAAAAAAAACCTTTCTGTTAAAAGTGCTATTTTAAGAGAAACTCAAAAAATCGTTTTTTTTAATAAAAAAAATAAAAATTTTTTATACGTATGCATACTAGTTTAAATTTCTGTTTCTAAATGGAAACAGAAATGGTAAAATTGAATCAAAATTATTTAGCATATTATAATATTAATGAATAAGTGTTCAAAAATAGTATTTGGATATATTTTGGTAGTTGTATTATTAACAGTTTTAATATTGTCGGTGAATATTCAATTGCGTAAAAATGTTAGAGACAATTTTTATGAAGAATCAAAACATACCAGATTTGAAAAAAAAGTTTTATAACCAATTTTATGATAAATAGTATTATTCTATGTGTTTAATAATGTATATGAAAAATCTCTATAAAATATGTGTATAAATTAGATAAAAATAGTAATAAGCTTTGAAAAAATATAAATATATAATAGAATGTCTGGATTAAAATATAGGTGTGAAGTTTGTAAATTTGAATGTGAACGTCCGGCTCATTTGAGAAGGCATATATCTTCTACAAAACATAAGTCGAATGTTTATGATAAAATGTGTGGAAATAATTTTGCACCAAGCTCAAATGATAATGAAATTATTCTAAAACTAGAACTTCAAGAGCAAAAAGCAATGATTTATGTTTTACAAGAAAGGATAGCTAATTTGGAGCAAAAAATGAATGAAAATGGAATAGTAACAAACAATAATATAACAAATAATAATGTTACAAATAACAATGTAACAAATACAATAAATATTAGTTTGTCTCCGCATGAATTTGGGAGAGAAGACTGGTCTTATATATCTGAGAATGAAATATTACAAATAATGTCAGGTGTAAATACATGTATACCAAATATAGTTCAAAGATTACATTTTGACATAAAACATCCTGAAAATCATAATATTAAGATTCAGAATAAATCAAGACCCGAAATAAAGATATTTGATGGTGAAATGTGGATAACACAAGATAAAAATACTACAATAGATTTTTTAATCAATAATATTAGAGGTAGATTGGATGATTATGAAGAAAAATTTCTGGAAAATACAAGTAGTGTGAGACATTCATTGTGGACAGAATATTGGCAAGATATTAATGAAGATAAAAAAAAACAAAAAGAAGTTAGAAACAAAATAATTGGAACTATACAAGATTGTCAAGAAATATTTAATACAGAAAATATATTAGACAAAAAAAACGAGTAATTATTATAGGATGATATCAACAATAGATGAATATTATGATCTAAAAGATAAGTATATTGAAAAATATGGTGAAAAGACTATAGTATTCCTACAAGTTGGTAAATTGTATGAAGTTCATAGTCATAAATATAATGAAAATCAAATAGAAATATGTGAAAAAATTCTAAATCTGAGTATAAATAGGATAAATGAAAATTTTGTTAGTAGTTTTCCGTTATATAAGCGTATATATTACAGAGATAAATTAATATCTAAAGATTATATAGTAGTTTTTGTTGATGATAATGATTCAGAATACGGATCCGAATACAGCAAACACAGTTCTCATAAAGAAAAGAAAATAGACTATGGTGTGCAGGATACACATCCAGATGATAAAAGTTGTAATATATGTTCTTTTTTATATGCAAGTTGTTGTCCGGAATTATATAGTCATAGATTGCGTACATTTGATTAGTGAATATGGAATTGTTCGGGTATGTGACTATTTTTAAAAAAAATTTCTAATTTAGTATGTAAATAATGGACAGAACTACCAACGAGTAATCGAATAAAAATACTATAAAGTAGTGTTGTAAATGAAATTTTGCTATTCTCATTGGATTCTTCTTTTACATCAATCCCCGATTGTGCAATTTCATTAATATTATTACCTAAATCATTTATAATTTTATTTGTATGTTTGGCATCTTCAAGAGATAATTGAGTAAATTCTGTAAGTATTTGATGTGATACTGATTTTTTGATAGTTTTAATAGAATCTTGAAACTCCTTATTTCTAAAAAGTTCTGGAGCTGATTTTATTCTTTTCAATATCTTCATCCGTATAATGTTAATGTTTATATTTAGTTAACTAATAATCACTTGATAAACCATATGTGTTTAGTGCTGGTAAATTATATTCAATTAAACACTTACGACATGTCATTATAAATAACTGATGATAATAAAAACCTATATACTTGGGGCAAATTTTACAACAATGAATACACCAAGCCTTTTTACATGAAACACAAATATTAGAAGATTTTTCATCAAAATAACTATTACAATTTTGACATTTTATTAAGAAGCTTTTAATATGAATAATAATCTCATCTGGGAGAATAGGCATCTTTAAAATGATTAATATATTATTTCTATAGTATAAATATGGCAAAGTTGTTCAAAATAAAAAAACCATATACAAAGGATACTATTATTAGTGAAGAAGGAGAACCATATGCAAAAGAATTAGGTATACATTCGCGTAATTCTGTTTTTTTTAATGAACTACTTAATGGAGAAATTGAATCAAAAATGAATAAATATGGCGTTTCGTACGAAATGGCAAAAATATTACATAAATATGATATTTCTTATGAAGATGCTAAAAATATAGAATATGAAGTTAAGATAGAAGAAGATAGACAAGCGACTAATGCGGCCAATGATGCAGATAGATATTATGCAAATCAAGCTGCAAACAAAGCAGATAGATATTATGCAAATCAAGCTGCAAACAAAGCAGATAGACGTTATGCAAATCAAGCTATATTGAATGCATTATTAGCACCAGAGGCACAAGCAATAATTGATCTTCTGCCAGAATCTGAAGAATCTGCTCTTACAGCAGAAATATTGGAATTTACTTCAAAGAAAGGTTTTCAACTATCTGAAAATGAAGCATTTGTATTAGCTGTTAATATTGATTGGAGTGATCCAGATGAAAATGGAAATGAGCCAAGTTATGAAAAATTAGTAGAAAATGCAAAACAAGAAGTCCAAGAAGTTGAAAAGTTAATAGAAGATTTGAAAAATCACGAGAATATAAGAGAAGAAGATATTATAAAACATAGATTTGATGACTTTAGGACAATGTCTAAAGTAAGATTCATAATAAGAACAGAGAATTTGGGTTTTGATGATGCAGAGTATATAAATCGCATAATAAAAAATTGGAAAAATATACCAAAGGATAAGCTTTTAAATATGACTCACAAGGGGCGGGTTGATGAGATGTTACAAAACCTTCAACGTCTAGGTACTCCAATGAGTAGAGAAGCTGTAGAGGAAATAGTATCTAATCCACAATATGATCTCAAGAAAAAACAGTCAGTGATAGAAAAAGGAATTAATCTTCGCCAAAAAGAAATGGAATCTCTTCTCAAAGGGATGTCCGAATTATCCATGTCCAGAAAATTATTAAACGAAAAAGGCTTTGGTGATAGTGAAATAAGAGCTCTAATGAATGAATTAGATGTTGATTATAATACGGCTAAGAAAATAGCTGACAATTACATGTCTTTTGATAATGAAGAAGAAGAAATAAAAGCTATTGTAAAGTCTTACCATGAGGAACAAAATAAAAAAATGGATAAAAAAAAGCAAAAAAAAGATGAAAAAACAAAAAAAAGACGTTTGAGAATGATGTCCAATAGAAAAAAATAATGAATTATATAATATGGTATATCAAGATAATAAAGTAGGGGGGTCAGATGATACAATCTGTTCAGATAAAACTGAAGAAGAGTTGTGTAATATTTTATCGGAAATTCCGGGATTTAATCCAAAAGAATCCGGAAATATAAAAAAAACTGTTAGAAAATTTCTACTAAAATATCATCCTGATAAAGCAAAACCTACAGAACGCAAAGAATTAGTAAATGCTGTTGGAGAAATAATGGATAATTATAGGGCTTGTGAAACAGTAGCACAAAATGAGAATCGTCTTATATGTAATAAATTTAAGAAGACTAATAAGAAAGATAAAACAAAAAAAAAGGAAACTAAAGGTGATGATTTTGATTTGAAAGCGAATAAGAAAACTGCAGATTGTGTAAGAAATGTTGCAAATTGGTCAGTTTCGAAACCATATCATAAATTTGACTCAAAAAAATTTGATTTAAAAGAAGCCGCAAAAGATATTGAAACAGTATCTCCAAAACTAAAAAAATTATTAGAAAATATACAAATATTAGACGCAAAAGATAGAAAAAAGGGTAAACAATTTAAACATTTTATATATTCTGATATAAAGTCATCAGGACATGGTCCGAAAGTAATAGGTGCGGGACTTGTAACAGTTGGAAAAAAATGTTGTTTAAGATTGAATAAAAATAAAAAGCTTGATTTTAGTATTCCAAAAGGTAATAAAGGGGAAAATTTTGGCATATTATGTTCTTCGACATTATTTGGGGATACCTTAAAGGTAAAGAAAAGGAAGGAAATGTTGGCGGCTTTTAATAAAAGACCAAACAATATTAATGGTGAAAATATTCGTTTTATGATATTGGATAGTGGGTTTAAGGAAGGGATTGATCTATTTGATGTAAAATATGTACATATTTTTGAGCCACAACTTACAAAGGCTGATATGACTCAAGCTGTTGGTAGAGCAACACGATTTTGTGGTCAAAAAGGACTAAAATTTGTTCCAAATGAGGGTTGGAAATTAGATGTATTTACATATACTTCAAATACTTCTCAACATACTATTGAGGAAATACATGCAAAATATTCGGGAATTAATTTGAGTGAAGTTGCATTAAGAGAACAATTAGAAAAAATAGCTATTGATTCAGCAGTAGATCGTGATTTAAATGAACATATTCATTCTCACAAAAAGAAACAAAAAGAAGAGCAGTCAAATCTAAAAAGATTAATGGGTTTTTCCTACAAAACTCCATTATTACAAATAAAAGGTTCTCCCAAAATGAATTTAATAACCGGTGGTGCTACCGGAAAGGGATGTGATAAATTTTCGTGTAATATTAGAAAGATAGGACAAAGAAAAAATAAAGAGTTTCCTTATACATTACAATATTTATCTGATGTATATGATAAATTAACTAAAACAGAAGATTTACCAGATTTGCCCCCAAAAATATCTACATCAAGAAAACGCAAATTTTTTTGTGATTTGGCAAAAAATAACAAAAATTATTGTAAAATGCTTTTATTTGGTACTAAATTAGAAAATAGGCGAAGGAATTTTACTTGTGATTTGAATAACAATCCATTTTCAAAAAAAGAATGTGGAAAACGTAGCAATAATAGTGTGCCTTTCACTATAAAAGAAATGGAAAAAGCTTATAAAATATATGGTGGAATTCTTCCAAGTGGTTATAAATACTTATCTCCATCTGGAAAACGTTATTTTATGTGTGAAAAAATGGGAAAAGAATTAAAATTTTGCAATCTTTTAAAGGCGACTGTGAGGTCAAATAAAACAACATTATTGAATAGATTCAACACTGTTGCAAACAATGCATTAGTTAAGAAGGATTCATCAACTCCAAGCCCAAAAAATAATAACTTAAACGTATTAGTAAAAAAGGATTCGCCAAGTCCAAGTCCAAGTCTAAGTTCAAGTCCAAGTCCAAGTCCAAAAGAAGCAAATAGATTAGTATCTTTTTTCAATAAACCAAATATTGAGGAGGATTTTGATAAATTTCGCAAAAGAATTAATAGAGAATTTGCCCGCTTTAAATACGATAAAATGACTATAGAAAATTTATGTAATATTCCGAATCAATCAAGTAATCGCATTGTCGAATTTACCCCTTCCCAAAATTTTATTTCTCATTATTTTGTACCAAAAAACAATATAAAAGGTTTATTAGTTTGGCATTCCGTTGGTACTGGTAAAACATGTACCGCAGTTGCTACAAAATCACTTACTTGGGAAAAAGAAGATTATACAATTCTTTGGGTAACAAGAACTACACTACGTGCTGATATATGGAAAAATATGTTTGAAAAAGTTTGCGATAGTATGATAAGAGAAAAGTTAGAAAAAGGAATAAAAATACCAGAAGGAAAAACCGGACGAAAACATGTAGCAAAGAATTTCTTTAATCCAGTATCATTTTCTCAATTTAGTAATGCGGCTAATGCTATATTTGGAGGAAAAGTGGGAACTGCAAAAGGTTCATTATATAGTAAACTTGTTGAAAGAAATGGAAAGACAGATCCTTTCAAGAAAACATTAATTATTATAGATGAAGCTCATAAATTATTAGCAAAAGATTTAGTTGGACCGGAAAAGCCAAATTTTCTTGCGATACAAAAAGCAATAGCCAACTCTTATAAGAAATCCGGTAAAGATTCATGTAGACCCCTTTTAATGACAGCCACGCCAATAATGGGTGATCCAATGGATTTTATTCGTCTTCTTAATTTAATTAATGAAAAACAAATTCCAGTCAATATAAATAAGTTTTTAGAAGAATTTCCATTGGATTCTAAATTAAATTTCAAGGAAAAAGCTATAAGAAAATTCCAGTCAATGATGAAAGGTAAAATATCATATTTAAATAGAAGTTGGGATCCTCGCCAATTTACACAACCTACTTTTCATAATATAGTTACAAATATATCAGATGAATCAATAGAAGGAGCCATAAATTATTTTGAGGGTATTAATAAATGTAACAAGAAATCTGTGAATCAACAGATTTTAAATAGACACAATATTGCAAAAGCTGAAAAAATAGAAGATCAAATTGATGAGCTAAGAAGAACAATTTGGGAAGAAGATGAAAATATGAAAACCGAATTATCTCAAGCAATTCGTGGAACAAAGGCAAATATTAAGAAGAAATATACTTTACGTAAAAAAAATATGAAAGAAAATATTAAAAACAGGAAAAAAACATTGAAGAAAATAGTAACACAAAACTCAAATTTAGAGAAAAAATTGAAAACACAAAAAAAGAAATGTATCAAAAATGTTGAAACAGACAGAATAAAATCTCTTGAAATGACTCAAAAATATACTTTAATTAAAAAATGTAAGTTGCCTAAAACACTTCTATAAAAAAAGGGATTCCTTTTCTTTTTGTTTTGTTTTTGTTTTTAGATAGTACTTAATTTATATTCAATAAATTTGACAATTTTTGGCAACTAATCTTCCATTTTTGTCTTTTTGTAATTCAAAATATGCGTTAGTACTTTTTACCAAATTTTGCACACTATTTGGAGTAATGTCTGATTTGTGCAGAAATATAGGAACAGTATATTTGTTAGATTTGATAAATCCGTAACCTTTATTAAATATGAACTTCGTTATTTGTCCATTAATTTTTGTAGTTTTGGTATCTTTTCTAACTCTCGCTTTCTTTTGAATTATTGTGAAACCATTGCTTAAAATATGACTAGTCCTAATTTGTGTAGGAACAGTAATTAATGGCTTTGGCATTTCAAGTTTGGGTAACTCTTCATCATCATCGTACCATGGAATTGTATTGTTTATATCAATATAATTATTCCATTTATTCAAATAATCGTGTAGACTGTTAGATGTAGTTAATATAGTATTCATCATTTTATGGACTAAGGATTGTGACTGTTGTAACTGTTGCTGGTTTGCGTATTTATATATACTTGTATATACAATATATGCTTTCTTCGAGTTATGTTAGAATCTTAATAATTCTTGTCTAAGTCTAAAATCAAATCATTTTTTTTTCAATATACAATAATTATAATGGATCAATTTCCAAATATCAATCTAGAAATTCAAAATTCAAATGTATATGTGTACACAATGCCATATAATTACAACAATACAGAAAGAAGAACAGAAAGAAGAAGAAACTCTCGTCATTTTAGCCGTCAAACCAATAGTCAAAATACCTCTAATGAACAACCAAATTTAACTACTAGTCAAGATGTAAGTCAAAATAATATGTCAAATCAAAGTAGTAATATAGATAATTCTGCTAATTCTACTAATTCTACTAATTCTGCTAATTCTGTAAATATACATAGCCAAATTAATAATCCAAATAGAAATTCAGTAGAAAATCAAAGGAGTACTTTAATTACTCCAACTCAAATAAATAACCAAAATTTACAAAACAATCCACCAAACAATCCAACAAATAATTGGACAAATCCTTTGAATCAATATCTTGATTCTTCTGGAACTAGAAACCCATTAATGAATATTGCAGAAGCTTTACAATCAACATTTCATATACCTGTAGAACAATTACATTTTGAGATTATAGATAATTTGCCTCAAAGAGGATCATCTATAAATTCTTTATTAGATAGTACTACTTTAAGTTTAGCATCTCAAATAATGAGTAATGAAAATGATACTTGTGCTATTTGTAGACAAGTATATAATAGTGATGATATAGTCCGAAAAATAAATATGTGCGGTCATTTTTTCCATTCTTCGTGTATTGAGCAATGGTTAAGAAATAATAATAATTGTCCAGTATGTAGAATTGGAATTTAATAGAATGATAAATTATTATGTATTTAATATTAATAATGCAGACAGGAGTAATAGCTTTTGGTATTGTCGGAATATTTGTTATATTTCTTATATTTTCTTATTACTACAAATCAGTTGTTGATGGAAATAAAGAAATACAATGGCCACCATTTATTTCAAAATGTCCGGAATATTGGGAAGAAAATGATGTTGGCACAGAATGTGTAAATAAGAGTAATATTAATGGTATTGATGGAACTACCGGTGTACCAGTTTTTAATGGTTCTAATGCTCAAGATTTAAAAGATTTAGAATCCTTTAATTCTTGGGATGGAATTACAAATAATTAAAAAAGTCTCAAAATAAAAAAATTTTTGAGATTACAAAAAAATGATTTGCTTTTCTTACAAGAATAGTATACCAAGTCAAACAACAAAATGAAGATTGTAAAAGCAACAAACATTGATCTTTCCAAAATTACCTACTCCGAATTGAAGCCGTATGGAGACAAGGCTAAAATCATGTATGTAAATTATGAGTCGGAGCCTCTATATATTGATACGCGTACTAATATGATTTGTCCTTATGGGCTAAGTATGTTTGATAATGATGGTCGAATTAAGTATTCGCTTGATTTGTCATTTGGAAATGGTGATAATAATAAGGTTAACGATCTAAAAAAGGCGCTTGAGAAAATTGATGAAAAGATTCTAAAAGATAGCACTAAGAATTCTTTAGAATGGTTCAAGAAAAAGAGTCAGTCAAAGGATGTATCTAAGGCTTTGTATACATCGAGTGTTAAGATTGCTACTGAAAATGGCGAACCAACCGATAAGTATCCGCCGACGTTCAAGCTAAAGGTACCTTGTTATGAGGGTCGATTTGATAAGGTTCAAGCTTATACTGAAAATAAGGAAAAAATTACTGAACCACTTGGTGATGTAATTGGTAAGGGTCAAAATGTTAGGGCTATTGTAAAGTTGGCTGGCGTTTGGTTTGCTGGAGGAAAATTTGGAGTAACGTGGGAGCTTTCGCAACTAAAACTTACCCCTCGTCCTAAGATTAAGGAATATGCCTTTGATGATGGTGATGAGGGTGATGATGATGTAAGTGGTGAAGAAGATGTATCTCCTAAGATTGGTGATGGTGATGAATATGTACTGGATTCTGAAGAAGATGAACTTTGAACTAACAAACTTACTTACTTAACAAACTTACTTACTTAACAAACTTACTTACTTTACTAACTTTACTTACTTTACTAACCTTACTTACTTAACAAACTTACTTACTTAACAAACTTACTTACTTAACAAACTTACTTACT
>MDSV01084850.1_pt1 | contig 14505 bp, 14 predicted proteins | sample 810851 | NCBI WGS metagenome assembly MDSV01 (sample SAMN05326640, study PRJNA326480) | marine metagenome | isolation source: seawater | place: Atlantic Ocean: North East | collected 2012 | reverse complement strand
TGACAATAGACACGTAGCTCAGTCTGGTTAGAGCACCACCTTGACATGGTGGGGGTCGGTGGTTCGAGTCCACTCGTGTCTACCATTTCCGCAAATTTCAATCTCTGAACTTTAAAATTATTGTAGTATAGCCATGATGATTGATAGCGAGACCATCGAAAAAAAATTTTCCGAGGATAAGTTTTTTATCTTAGTATGCTTTCTTATTGGAACATCACTTTGGTCCTTAAAGGGTGGTATCCTGCTATATCCTATTGACGCTTCAATAAGTTTATATCTCTCTAGTTTTTTTAAAAATGAATATTCACTTGTTACTGATTGGGCACAGAATTCTTGGAGTATTATTCATCAAGTAGGATCCTTTTTTATCCATGCTGGCCTGAGACCTGAGACTATTGCTCGTCTTTTCTCCCTTTTATCTTCACTTTCACTTATCCTTGGATTGGGTCTTATTTTGAGAAGCCTAAGAATTAATTTCTTTTTAATAATTCCTCTGACTATTTTAATTTGTTTATTTAAAACATTACCTTCCCTTTCAGGTGACTATTTGTTTGAAGGTATCGGAACAAAACACTTAAGTCATTTCTCTTTAGCTCTTATTTTATTATCTTTTGGCCTGGCTTTCTCGAGAATGCATCTTTTCTCGGCATTTATAGCGACCTTAACAATATCCGTTCATCCTTTCTTTGGTGCCTTTTTTGTACCCTTTATTTTTTTAATTAATTTTCAACTTAATAGAAATAATAAAAGGAATACCTATCAATTTTTATTGGGAGGTACTTTGGGTCTTCTCATAAGCCTTTCTAGTTTTTTAATTTATTTATTTAATAGGGCACTCATCACGGATCTTCAAATAGATGAAGAGGCTTATAATACCTATCTTAATTACTGGGACGCCCATAGAAATATTACTATTTCTACTCAATCAATTACTTTAAGCCTCCTATTCCCTTCTTTAATTCTTTTACTATTAAAAATAAAAGATGTCTCGAAAGAAAACGAAAGAATCATATTAAAGTTATTCAGCTACATAATTTTGGTTTCAACCACACTAAGCTTAATACCGTTATTTTTTGAAGGCGTCATCTCACAAACATTGGAATTGATAACGCCGGGAAGGTTTATGACTTTAAACGGAATATTTATATTCCTTTCTGTTACTTATTTCTTCCACAGAAGCTTCGTTATACAGGAGATAAGAAGTAGATCGGCAAGATTGTTATTAATATTCAATATTATATTTTTTACTTTAATAATTTTTAACAATGATTTTTTACCTCTTTTTCATGAACACATATCGAGAAACCTAATAACGGTATTCTTAATATTATTTTTGCCGACCGTTACTTTGGTTAGTATTTATTGCGTTAATAAATTTAAGCACACTTCGAGTGTAAAATTTATTTATAAGAATATTACTTCTTCAGTAAGTATATTAATTTTTAGTATTTTAGGTTTCAATTTTGCAAATATTAACCAATCATCCTGCAATATAGATAAGTCTATAGATCAACCTGTATTAATTGCTTCAAGAAATGAACTTTATATCCTTCGTTCTTGCTTAGTTCCAATTATAGTTGATACCGAAAATCTCGATTTTATACCCTACATGCCGCAAAAATCAGACGAATTGGAAAAGATCATTTCTTTGGGTTATGGAATAGAATACTCTAATCCCCCAAAAACTCTTCGTTATACAGCTAAACTTAATGATAATAAATTTTTTATCTACAAAGATATATGGGAAGAAAGAAGTGCTAAAGATTGGGAAGCTGTTAAAAAAGAACTTGATATATCTTTCATTGCCACACCTTATAATTGGAATTTGAACTTAAAAAAAGTTGGTGATTATTCCAACATTACTATCTACAAAATACCTGAGTAATTTCATACCAGATTCTAAAGTAAGCAGTATTGATGTAAAATAAGAGAAAATCCTCAAAAAGTTTATGGCAAAAAATAAAGTATTAGTGACAGGTGGAGCAGGCTACATAGGATCTATTTTAACTCCCGCTCTTCTTGATAAAGGTTACAAAGTAACTGTGCTTGATAATTATTTATTTAATCAAAGTTCTTTGTTAGATCATTGCTCAAACCCAGATTTAGAAGTTATAAGAAGCGATATTTGCAATCTTACAGAAACGGCTTCTATATTAAAGGATTTCGATATCATTATTCCATTGGCAGCATTGGTTGGAGCTCCAGCATGCAGCGTCAATGTGGGATTAACTCATTTAGTTAACTACGAAGCTCAAATGAATATCGTTCAAAACACATCTCCAGATCAAATGATACTTTTTCCTAACACCAACAGTGGCTATGGTACCGCTACAGGAAATGAATTTTGTGATGAAGAGTCACCTCTTAAGCCTATATCCGAATACGGAATAACTAAGTGTCAAATTGAAGAGGCATTTTTAGAAAAAGGAAATGCAGTAACATTTAGACTTGCAACTGTCTTTGGAATGAGTCCTAGAATGAGAATGGATTTATTAGTAAATGATTTTGTTTACAGAGCTTATAAAGAAAAGTCGATTGTTCTTTTCGAGGAACATTTTAGAAGAAATTTTATTCATGTACGAGATGTTGCTAAAGCTTTTCTTTTTGGTATTGAAAATTTTTCTTCCATGAAGGGTGAAGCCTTTAATTTAGGATTAAGTTCAGCAAACCTGACTAAACGACAATTAGCAGAAAAGATAAAAGAATATATACCTGAATTTCACATTGTAAGTGCAGAAGTTGGAGAAGATCCAGATAAAAGAGACTACCTAGTTAGTAATGAAAAGCTCGAATCCAAGGGCTGGTCAGCTGACTTTAAGCTAGAACAAGGAATAAAGGAATTAATTAAAGGTTATCAAATAATTAGACCGGGTAACGAATTCACAAATATATAGTTCAATATCCCAAAGTCCATATGAATAAAGATTCAAGGATACTAGTCGCCGGGATTGATACAATGGAGGGTGTCTCCCTTCGTAACTCTCTCTTGAAAGCTGGCTTTTTTAACATTCTTTCATCAAAAGATGATGATCTTAGAAATCACGAAAGATTAAATAAATTTTTTGTAGATTTTTCACCAGAATATATTTTTATAGTTGACGGATTATCAGGTGGAATTAAGGCAAATCAAGAAATGCCAGCATCTTTAATGATAGATAATTTAAAGGTGATAACAAATATAATTAGTCTTTCGCACGATCATGGAATACAAAAACTAATATTTATTGCAAGTTCTTGTTCCTACCCTAAAGAAGCTATGCAGCCCATGAATCCCTCTTTGTTAATGACCGGCCCCTTGGAGCCGACAAACTCATCTTATGCAACTGCTAAACTTGCCGGAATAGAACTGTGCAGGGCTTACTTCAATCAATACAATGATAATTTCATTTCGGTGATACCTGCAAATATTTATGGCCCGGGTGATGATTTTGAATCAGAAAATGCTCATGTAATTTCTGCAATGATAAGAAAAATCCATACAGCTAAGATTAATAATTATAAAAGTGTAGAATTCTGGGGCACAGGCAAACCTATAAGGGAATTTATATATTTATCTGATTTTTCAGAAGCTCTCATATTTATAATGAAAAATTATAATTCTTCAGAGCCTTTGAATTTAGGAACAAATGAAGTGGTAACGATAAAAGCGTTAAGTGATATAATTGCCTCAATAATTGGTTATGAAGGCATTATAGAATTTGATGAAGCAAAGCCTGATGGCATGATGGAAAAATCACTCGATAGTTCAGTGCTACTTGATTTAGGGTTTGAGCCTTCCTTTTCTCTTTTTGAGGGGATCAAAGAAACATACTTGAAATTTTTGGAGGACCATTAAATGATTGATGTTTTGTTTATAAGTCCCGGAAGTCATAAAAAAATCTACCAAGATCTCGCAAAAGATTATAGCGCTATAGAACCACCTACTTGGTCATTATTGCTTGCTCAATCTGTTAGATCTAAAGGTTTTAAAGCCGCTATATTAGATTTAGCAGCTGAAGATATGGATGAGCAAGATGTAATCAAGAATGTAATTCAATCAAATCCTAGGTTAATTTGTTTTGTGGTTTATGGGCAAAATCCAAACTCTGGAACTGTAAACATGCATGGAGCTCTAGAAATTTCTAAGTCCCTTAAAGAAAATGGTCTTTCTGTTCCTATCTCTTTTGTTGGCTCACATATTTCAGCTTTGCCTCTAGAAGTTTTAGAAAACGAGGAAAGTATAGATATTGTTTTTTGTAACGAAGGCGTTTACGCCCTTTGGAATTTGTTATCCATTGATATGAAAGATCAATCTCAAATTAAGGAAGTAAAAGGAATAGGTTTTCGGATGAAAGGAAAGCCTACTTTGACTGAACCAGAAAACGTCGTTCCTACAGACAGGATGGACTTAGATTTACCTGGATCTGCCTGGGACCTTCTTCCATATGATAAAAAACCTCTAGATCTTTACCGCTCTCATTTTTGGCATGCTGATTACAAGCATGAGAAAAGAACTCCTTTTGCAGCTTTGTACACCTCCTTGGGTTGCCAATTTGGATGTGATTTTTGTATGATTAATATTGTAAATAGAAATGATAATGACCCCGTGGGAGTGGCCTCTAATTACTCTAATATGAGGTTCTGGTCCCCAGAATTTATAATTAAAGAATTTGATCTTCTTTTTGAAATGGGTGTCAGGACACTGAGAATTAGTGATGAAATGTTTTTACTTAATAGAAAGTTTTATGTTCCATTATGTGAAATGATACACGAAAGAGGATATGGAGAAGAGCTCAGCATGTGGGCATATTCTAGAGTTGATACAATCAAGAACCCTCAAAATTTAGAATTAATTAGAAAAGCTGGGATTAAATGGCTTGCTCTTGGAATAGAGAGTGGAGACAAAAATATTAGACTTGAGGCCTCTAAGGGTAAGTTTGAAGATGTAGATATATCAAAGGTAATTGAAATGGTTCATGACGCTGATATAGAAGTCATAGCAAATTATTTATTTGGATTACCCGGAGATAATTACGATTCTATGCAGCAAACTCTTAACTTGAGTCTGGAATTAAACACATTAGCTTGGAATGCTTATGCCGTTATGGCTCTACCAGGCAGTAGTTTATATAAGCAGGCTCTTCAAAAAGGTTATAAACTTCCAGACTCGTATCTAGGATACTCCTTTCATTCTAAAGACACATTACCACTTCCAACTGAACATCTTAAACCTCATGAAGTCCTTGAATTTAGAGATAAAGCTTTCAATATATATCATTCTAGCCCTGCTTTTCTGAGTAAAGTTGAAAAGAAATTGGGTAAAACTGCAAAAGAAAACATAGAAAATTTAACCAAAATTAAACTTAAAAGAGATATTGTTGATAGCCGCATCGAACTCAAACAAACTGATTAAATTATGATTACGAATTTAAGAGAAAAAGATTTGATAGATTTTGAAGATAAAGTAGCAGAATCCTTTAACAATTCGCAAATTAAAGCTCCTGTACATTTATATTCTGGTAACGAAAGCCAAGTACTAAAAATTTTTGAAGAAATTGAAGAAGAAGATTGGGTCTTATGCTCTTGGAGGAGTCATTATCAATGTTTACTAAAGGGTGTTCCGGCTGAAGATATATTTAATGAAATTCTTGCGGGACATTCAATATCCTTATGCTTTCCGGACTATAAAATCTTTTCATCAGCTATTGTAGGTGGAATATTACCCATAGCTGTTGGCATTGCACTGGCTGAGAAAAATAAACATTCAAAGAACACTGTTCATTGTTTTATAGGAGACATGACTTCTGAGACTGGAATAGCTCATGAAGCGATTAAATACTCTATTAATAAAGATTTGCCCATAAGGTTTATCATAGAAGATAACGACTTATCTGTTTGTACAGAGACAAGATTAACTTGGGGACTAGACAAACTTACATATGAAGGAATAGATTCTTCTAAAGTTGTCATTTATAAATATAAAAGTAAATACCCACATGCTGGGGCCGGAAAAAGAGTGCAATTTTGAAAATGAAATATTTTGATGAATTAAAACGTTCAATGGAATATGTTGGTGAGAAAGAAAATTCAATTTTCATTGGGCAAGCTGTAGAGTTTGCTGGAACAGCTATGACTAATACCCTGAAAGATGTAGCTAAAGAAAAATTGATGGAGTTTCCTGTTTCTGAAGAATTTCAGATGGGTACAGCGATTGGTTTAGCTATGAATGGATATCTCCCTGTAAGTATTTTTCCTAGGTGGAATTTTCTCTTACTTTCTCTAAACCAAATAGCGAATCACTTAGATAAAATGGAACAAATGAGTAACGCTGGTTTTAAGCCTAAAGTTCTCATAAGAACCAGTATTGGCTCTCAAAGACCATTGCATCCTCAACACCAACATATAGGTGACTATACTGAAGCATTTAAGTTGATGTTACCCAATATGGACATCATCAGACTAGAAGAGCCAGAAGATATATTTCCAGCATACAAAAAAGCATGTGATAGGGAAGACAATGTATCTTCAATCTTGGTGGAATATGGCGATTTCTATAACGAAAAGTGACTTTTATGCATAGACTGATGGAAAATAATATAACTCGAAGCGATTTAGACGAGTTAATTGAATTTCTTAAACAAGATGACCCTATACTTACACAGTCTAAAAATGTAAGACTTTTTGAAGAAGAATGGTCTAAGTGGCTTGGCGTTAAATATAGTGTATTTGTAAACTCAGGTGCTTCAGCTAACTTGATTACCATGACAGCTCTTAAAGAGGAGCTTGGTTGTGGCGAAATAATATTGCCAACTTTAACTTGGAGTTCTGATGTAGCATCAGTTATCCATAGTGGTTTTAAGCCAGTTTTTGTAGATATAAATCCAAAAACACTTTGTATGGATGAAGAAGAAATCTTAAATAAAATTACAACTAATACCAAAGCTGTGTTCATCACTTATGTCCAAGGTTTTAATGGATTGACAGATAAACTTATCGATCAACTTAAAACCTTAAATATTCCTCTTATCGAAGATGTTTGTGAGTCTCACGGCGCCACACACAATGGAAGAAAGCTCGGTTCAATTGGGTTGATATCTAACTTTTCCTTTTACTACGCTCATCATATGAGCACAATCGAAGGTGGAATGGTCTCAACAAATGATGAAAATTACTATCAGATTCTTCGCATGCTTCGATCGCATGGCATGGTAAGAGAAGCTACAAATGATGAACTAAAAAATGATTTTTTAAAGAATTCGAATGAGCTAAACCCTGATTTTATCTTCGCTTACAGAGGCTTTAATGTCAGAAATACTGAAATAGGAGCCGTTTTGGGGCGAACCCAGCTTAAACGTTTAGATAGAAATATTGAATTAAGAACTAAGAATTTGCTTACCTTTTTAGAATGTCTCGACCCTGAGAAGTTTAGAACAGACTTTTTAACTAAAGGCTCATCAAACTATGCTCTAAATATAGTCATGAAAGATAAGGACTTTGATATGAGAGATAGAATTGAAACTCTTCTATCAGATAACGAAATTGAGTTCAGAAGGGGCAGTGCAGGAGGTGGAAATCAGTTAAGACAACCTTTTTTAAAAGATTACATCAAAGAAAAAGATTGGGAAAAATTTCCTGAAACAGAACACATACACCATTTCTGTTGGTACGTAGGAAATTATCCTAGTTTAGAAGAGGAAAAAGTTAAAAAGCTTTGTCAGCTTTTAAATCAAGCTTAATTTTTTACCTTACAAAGGCGGAAGCATTACCACCATCAACTCCTAATAGAGCACCCGTTGTTGATTCAGCTTCAGATAAGAAATAAATTGCTTCCGCTACATTCTCAGGCAAAACCTCTCTGTTAAGAAGGTTTCCTTTTAAATAATCCTCTTTAGACAAAGCTCTACTTTTAGACCTTTTCAAGATAAGCTCATTGTTTAATAGATTAGATTGAATTTTATCAGGGTTTACTCCATTCGACCTTATTCCATATGGACCTCCTTCAATTGAATATTGCCTCATTAAACTTAACATTGCTGATTTAGAGATACCATATGCACCAAAACCCTTACCTTGATTTAGAACTTGTTTGGTAATATTAAAAACAATTGAGCCACCTGTCTCTTGGAATTTCATAAGTTTAAATACCTCTTGGCAAATATTTTGATGTGCCCAAAAATTATTCTCAAAACCTTCAGAAATATCTTGTTTATCAATTTCAAATATTAAACCTTCTTTAGCTGATCCAGAATTGAGGACCAAAGTTGAAACTGTGCCATATTCTTTAAGAATAGAATTTAATTGCATTGTAGTTTCGTTTAAATCTAATAGATTGCAGACATATCCTCTCATTCCATTTTGTGAAGCAATATCCTCTGTCTTTTTATTTATATCTAATAGAACGACCTCGTACCCGTTCCTTTTAAATTCAAGAGCTGTCGCAAGTCCAATTGTTCCAGCTCCACCTGTAATCAACGCAGTCTTACTCTTATTTTTTGAATTCTTTAATTTTTTTTGTTCTAAAGACCAATACTCCATTTCAAAAATTTCTTCTTTTTTGAGAGGCATAAATTTTCCAAGACAAGAAGCATTAATTTGAGTTTTAAGATTTGCTAAAGCAAGATCTTGATTAATAATTAATTCTTTTTCAGAAAAGCCTGCGATGAAGAGCCCAATTTTTTCAATAAAGAATAATCTTGGCAATTGATCCAAAATCTGAATGGGTTTATTTGCTTTATTGTCATTGAAATAGTTTGAATACTTTTTTGCATATTGGGAAATGCCTGAATTGAGCTTTTTCAACCACTTATCATCGTTTGTAAATTTATCTAGAAACAAGAATTCATCTTTTATCCTTATCACATGGTCTGGTGTAATTACACCCTTTCCAGCCAGTTTATTTAACTTTACCTTATCCATAAATAAGTGACTTTCATCACAATTTACATACCTAACGAAAGGGCTATTACCTTTAGAAAATTTAGAAAGAACTTTAAAAATTGATGATGTAACTCTAGCTAAATCATCATTTTCAACAAACCTCTTAGAAAGTTTCTTGGATGAATATTTTTTTTTCTTTTTTATGAACCTTTCACTGGACCTAACTAGACTTATCATTCGTTCGTAAGACTGTTTTGCAGTTTCACCAAACGAAAAAATTCCATGATTTAATAAGATAATTCCTTCAATATTAGGATTTTTTCTGTGTATTGTGGAACATGCTTTAGCTAGATTAAAGCCAGGCATTATCCAGGGCAATATAGCTACTTTGTTGAGAAATATTTCTTTAAATATATCTTCGGCACCTTTTAAATTTGCTATTGCTAGGATCGAATTTGAGTGAGTATGATCAATATATTTATGGGGTAAGAAGGCATGAAGTAAAGTCTCGACAGATGGATCAGGAGATTCTGGATCTAGGCAAGCTCTCCTCATAAGGGAGACCATATTTTCATCAGACAAAGAATCAAGAGATTCTGCTTTTTTTAAAAGGTCTATTTCCAGCTCGGGAAAACCTTCAGGCTCGATATTACTCATATCCCAACCACTTCCTTTAACACAGATAACATCTATTTCTCTATTTAGGATGTCTCTCTTTTTAATTTTTACTGAACTGTTTCCTCCTCCATGCAGAACTAATTCCGGATTATTACCCAGTAATCTTGCACTGTAAATTCTAAGAGCAATATCCTGACTGAAACCCTTCTTTCCGTAATGTTTTATATAGCTTTCTGCATCTTTATTTTTCCAATTCACTTTGTATTCCTATTTTAAGATTTTAGTAATTTCTTCTTTACTAGATTTTATGACTCCTTTTTCAGTAATTAAGCCTGTTATCAGATTAGACGGAGTTACATCAAATGCCGGGTTGAGATAATTAGTTAAATCATCGTAGTAAGAAGTAACTTCCGTTCTTTCACCTTTGCAATTTAGACCTGATATTTTATAAATTTCATCAACGGATCTATTTTCGATTGGTATTTCCATTAGTCCATCTGAAATTTCTACATCGATAGTAGAGCAAGGGAGAGCTACATAAAAAGGAATATTATTATCAAAAGCTGCTAATGCTTTCAAATATGTTCCTATTTTATTGCACACATCTCCATTTAATGTAGTTCTATCAGAACCCACTATAACAACATCAACAAATCCCATTTGCATTAAATGACCACCTGCATTATCAGTTACTAACGTATGTTTAATTCCTTCATTTTTTAACTCCCAAGCTGTTAGTTGACCCTGATTCCTAGGTCTTGTTTCATCAACCCATACATGAAGGTCAAAATTTTCTTGATTCGCTTTGAATATTGGTGATAAAGCTGTCCCCCAATCGACTGTTGCTAACCAACCAGCATTACAATGAGTCAGAATATTAAGTGTTTTATCTTTTTTGGTCTTAATACCTTTTAATAAATCAAAGCCAAAATCTCCAATCTTTTGATTAGTTTTAATATCTGTAGATGCCATGGATTCAGCTATACATTTAGACAATTCTGTCCGATATTCTTCTTCAGTATTTTCAAGCTCTGTAACTATCTTATTTACGGCCCAATATAAATTAATTGCAGTAGGTCTAGTCTTCAAAAGTGTCTCTGCTGATTTACGTAAGTTATTTATACTGGGATCTATACTCATACTGTGAGCGATAGCGAATGCAGATGTAACACCAATAAGAGGAGCACCTCTTACTTGCATTGATATAATTGCTTCACAAAATTTATTAAAAGTATCCAACTTTAATACTTTAAACTCATTGGGCAGAAGCGTTTGATCAATGATGTATATAGAATCCTTTTCTTTCCAAATTGACTTATATTTTTTACCTGAAACTTTCATTTAATTATTTAGTATATTCTTTAATTTTACTTTACTAGCTTCACTTATTTTCGTTTGATTAGTAATGAGTGAGTTTACACCCTCATTTTTACATTTCTTGCAATCATTAATCTTATTGAGGTATTCAGGAAGATTTCTTATTAAATTCAGAACATTATTCTTATTTTCTTCCATTGTCTGTTTGATTGAAGCAACAGTTACTGATTCATGACTTTCATGCCAACAGTCATAGTCTGTAACCATGCTAATAGATGAGTAACTAATACCTGCCTCTCTAGCCAATTTAGCCTCTGGTAAGTTTGTCATACCAATGACATCGCAACCCCAGGATTTATAAAGTAAAGATTCAGCTTTAGTACTAAATTGAGGTCCTTCAATGCAAATATAGGTCCCATATTTTTGATGAACTAAATTTAAATTATCTAATGCTTCTCCAATGGTTTTAGCTAAACACCCGCATATTGGTTCGGCAAAAGGAGTATGTGCAACCGATCCATTTTCAAAAAAAGTATTTTCTCTTCTGTAAGTCTTATCAATAAACTGATCAATTATTATAAATTTTCCAGGATAATGTTCTTCTTTCAGACTACCCACAGCAGAAATAGAAATTATTTTCGTAACGCCTATTTTCTTTAGAGATTCTATATTTGCTCGATAATTTATTTCAGAAGGATTCAGAGTATGATCCTTACCATGTCTCGGAAGGAAGATAAAATCAACCCCTCTAAGTCTTCCTTTTATCACCTTATCTGAGGGATTTCCAAAGCTTGAAGTTAATAATAACTCTTCCTGATTCTCAAGATCATCTATTTCATATAGTCCGCTTCCTCCAATAACTCCAATCATAATATTTCCTATTTAAATTAATTATACTAAAACTAACTAAATAACTTTTCTAAAAGTTTAATTTAGATTGTGAGTAATCAGGAGTACTATATTTGCTTAATTCTTTTGTTAACATAAAATTTTAATTATGAAAAAGGTTTTGGAGCTTTTAAGATTTGTAGATAACTTCCCTATAGAAGGAGTTAAGTTCATAGATATTTCTGGGGTATTAAAATCTAGCGTTACTTTTGATGAGGTAATAAAGGGCATGACTTCTAAAATTAAAATTCAAGAAGGGACCCTTTATGCAGGAATAGAATCAAGAGGTTTCCTATTCTCTTCTGCGATGGCCAAGGAGGCAGGTATGGGAAATGTTATGATACGTAAGAAAGGTAAATTGCCTCCTCCAACAGAATCATTATCCTATTCGCTTGAGTATGGAAATGCAGAAATTGAGATGACTAAATCTGATTACGAAGGACAGCCTTTAATAATAGTTGATGATGTTTTAGCAACTGGAGGTACATTACTTGCTGCCGAGAAACTAGCTATACATTCAGGTTACCAGGTTTTAGGAGCAATAGTTTTTATTGACATAAAGGAATTACATGACGAAAGCTTATCATTCAATGATGGAAAAAAAATATACTCTTTAATTCAAGTTTAGAGGGATGGATCAAATTTTCAGCGAATTACTACTTTATCTATCGACAATAGATTTATCAAAGCTTAGTAACTTAATTTTTTTTGCTCTTCTCTTGATTTTGTCGCAAGTAATTTTTGCATGCTTATTCTTGCCTTGCTCTCAATTCTCGATCATTTCTGGTATATTATTTGGACCAATTTTTGGGACATTTATAAATATTATTTCCACTTCACTTTCATTTATTTCTACTTATTTAATCGGACAAAAGTTTGAAAAAAAAATAAAATCTAAGAGGATAAAAAAGATACAAAATTTATTATCCCAAGAAAGAGCTGTTAATTTATCCTCTTCATGGCAGAGTTTACTGCTATTTTATGCCAACCCTATCTTGCCAGGTTCTTCCATGGGCTATTTCTTTGGGATAGCACAAAGTGATTTAAAACTGCTAATTCCCAGATCGATTATACTTATAACACTACCATGCCTGGCATATGCTAGTATGGGTTCTGAATTAATTGATTCATTAATAAAAGGCAATTATATTGTTGGCTTATTAATTTTATGCTGTCTTTTTATACTAATTAGATACATTTATCCATCTACCCTAAGAAAACTGAATGATCAATATAGAAAATAGAAAGGAAAAAATTTTTCTATCGATTGTCTTTTCTTTTTATAATGAGGAGAGTGTTCTTAATGAGTTAATATCAAGAGTTCGCAATACACTTAATCAAAGTAACCATCTCAATGGATATGAACTAATATTTGTTAATGATTACTCAACAGATGGTTCAGAAAAATTATTACTTAAAGAAATTCAAAACTCAAAAGATATTGTCTTAGTCAACATGTCTAGAAACTTTGGAACTGGAGAGTGCGTTTATGCCGGTTTGTCAGTTTCTAAAGGTGATGCAGTAGTATATATGGACTCAGACTTACAAGATCCTCCTGAATTAATAAATGAATTGATAGATGAGTTTGTAATTGATGAAGAAGTTCAAGTTGTTTACACAACCAGAAAAACACGAAGAGGGGAGAGTAAATTCAAGCTGTTAATAACTTCTATTGCATACAAATTTATAAAATATATTTCCAATATTGAAATACCCACAAGTTCTGGAGACTTTAAACTTTTATCTAGAAGAGTTGTTGACCTTATGTTGAAACACGAAGAAAAGTTACCCTATATAAGAGGGCTTGTTAGCTTTTATGGGTTTAAACAAAAACAAGTACTTTATGACAGAGATCCAAGATTTGATGGTGCTGAAAATACAAAGTATCCTTTTCTTTCCAAAAGAATGATAGACAACAACCTTGATAAGGTTTTCATATCTTTTTCAGATGCCCCTTTAAAGTTAACTCTGTATCTAGGTTTTATCGTGGCTTTCTTAGCATTTATTTACTTATTTTTTATCATCAGTCAATATTTCATGGGTAATAATTTACCTGGATGGTCTGCTGTTATGGCTAGCATATTAATCCTTGGCGGTATGCAATTATCTTTAATAGGTTTCATCGGCTTATATATAAATCAGATATTCTTAGGTGTAAAAAATAGACCTAACTATGTGATTGAAAAAATAATTCGGAACCAAGAAAATTGAGATCAATCTATAGAGACAATATTAATCCCTTTTAAGATTTTGCTTAGGTATCGAATATTATTCAAATGTTTCAAATACTTAAAAACTTATTAGTTCAGATATAAAGTAATTAAAGATATTTAAGATTTAGCATATCAGACCAAGTCTAGATTAGTTTTCATGCCTTCAAAATAACTTGAATTGATACTCGAATAGAATTAATTATCCTCTTCTATATTATCTTCATCTTCATTGCTATCAATTACACTTCCAATGACTTTAAATGGAACTTCAACAACTTTCACGGTTGTAGAAACAACAGTTTTCGCTAAACCACCGGCTGCACATCCAGAAATTAGTATAATAGACGTAATAATCATTAAGAGTTTCATTATCTACCCCATTTTAATTAACTTTATTACAATACACCTTTATCAAATTTAATCATAGGAATTAAAATGATCACACTTTTTTATGCATGCGCGCTGACAATACTTGCATTAATATTGGCTTATTTGACTGGTCGTCAAAGATTTAAAACTGGAACTAATCTGGGTTTAGGTGATAGCTTTGAATTGTTACAAATATCAAGAGCACACGCTAATTTGCTAGAAAATGCTCTACTTTTTCTTATTC
>MDSV01219735.1_pt1 | contig 14507 bp, 14 predicted proteins | sample 810851 | NCBI WGS metagenome assembly MDSV01 (sample SAMN05326640, study PRJNA326480) | marine metagenome | isolation source: seawater | place: Atlantic Ocean: North East | collected 2012 | reverse complement strand
CTCTAATTGGATCAAAAAATCTTTGAATAAATAATACAAATGCAACCATAACTCCAGTTTCAATTTCTCCATTTAAAACAAATATACCCCCAACTATTACAACTATTCCTCTGGCAATACCGCTAAGTGAATCAACAGTTGGAAGCATAATTACACCAATTTTTGAAGCTTTTAATGCCGCCCTTAAATTTTCTCTTGCTCTTAGGTCAAAAAGATCATAGTTTACATATTCTCTCGTCATTCCTTGTACTGCTCTGACTCCATTTATATTTTCTGCTAAGGCTCCGCTCACAATTGAAGAAGTTATTCTTGCTTTGAGAAATGCACTTCTTGCGAATGGAATCCAAATTATCCTTACTAATAATAGTGCAGGTATAACAATCATTGTTAATAATCCCAGTCTGAAATCTAACCAAAGCATAGTTACAATGATTCCAATAATTAACACAAAATCACCAATAGCGAACACCGCTGTATGAAGAAACTCCTGTAGTGCAGCCACATCTCCTTGTAATCTAGACATTAATTTTCCACTTTCAGTTTTGTCCATAAATGATAAAGAAACTCTTTGTAAGTGCTCATACATTGCAGTTCTCATATCAAAAAGTATATGTTCAGCAACTCTACCAACTAATATTTCTTGAAGATAATTTGAGACAAAATTAAATGTAATTGCAACAAAGAAACCAGCTACGAATAAATAAAGTAAATTAACATTATTATTATCTCCAGATAAGGTAGAATCAAAAACATTTTTAATTATTAGAGGGATTGAGATTGATGTAATGGTAAAAATAATCACTGCAATAAGTGCCGGAATGAGTTGTTTTTTATAAGGCTTTACATAACTAAAAAATCTTCTTATTACATCACCATTAAATTTTTCACTGAATACCTCTTCTTCAAGATTAGAAGCAAGAACTACAGAAGCTTTAGGTGGTATTTCATGACTTCTTTCATCGAATTGTTTTATACTCACATTTTACCTCTTGCTTTATTTTGTAGATTATATAAATCTTCGTATTGGCCTTTTAATTCTAATAATTCATTATGGCTACCAGACTCAATAATTCTACCTCTATCAAGGAATAAAATTTTATTTGCATGCATTAAAGAACTTAATCTGTGAGAAATAATAATTGTTGTTGTTTTAGAAGTTAGATTTTTCAATTCTTCTCTGATTTTTCTTTCAGTACCAGCATCAATTGCTGCTGTTGAATCGTCAAAAATAATAATATTTGGATCCATCATTACAGATCTAGCTATTGATAGTCTTTGTCTCTGCCCTCCTGAAAGAGAAACACCTCTCTCTCCAACAAGAGTTTTATATTTTTCTGGTAATCTTTCAATATATTCAGCAAGTTGAGCATGATGAGTAGATTTTTCTACTCGGTCATCTGGAGCCCAGGGATTTCCATATGCTATATTATGCTCTATAGAAGCTGTAAACATAAATGTATCTTGTTCAACGACACATACTGCATGCCTTAGAGATTCAAGGGTGAAATTACGAATATCTATATCATCTATTAATATTGAACCACCATTAGGGTCATAAAACCTAGGAATAAGATGAGCTATTGTTGATTTACCACTACCTGGAGGCCCAACTATGCCTAGAGTTTCACCAGGATTAATTGTAAAGCTTACGTTATGAATTGTTTCATGATTATCGCCTTCATAAGTAAAACTGACATTCCTAAATTCAAGTCTTCCTTTTTCTACAATAACATTTTTTGCGTTTTCTTCATCATGAATATTTGGTTCTAAATCTAGTATTGCAAATAATCTACCTCCTGACGCAGACCCTCTTGCGAATCCATTAATCATTAAACCAATTTGTCTGACTGGGTCTAATAGGATACTCATAAATGCCAGAAATTGAGTTAATTCTCCGGGAGTTATAGTGCCATTCATTACTTGTCTACCACCAACTAATAAAACGAGACCCATAGAAATAAAAAAAGCGGTACTAATTAGAGATATGCTTTGTGATCTTATTTTTACTTGATCATTAGATAATTTAAGGGCTTCATCTGAAATGACTTTATATTTTTTCATTTCAAATTCTTCTGCAGAAAATGCTCGTACAACTCTAATACCCCCCAAGTTTTCATCCATGGTTTTTGTTAAAACTGAAAGTTTATCTTGTAATGCATACCAGTTTGAACGGAGTTTCAACCTTGCAGAAGTTGCTTTCCATGCTACAAAAGGAACAAAACTCAAGCTTATTAATCCTAAAATTGGATTAGTTTTAATCATTAAAAATGTTCCTGTACCAATTAATGAAGTAAGAAAAATTACTCTCAATATTGCTGTTTGAACAAACATTCTTATACCTTCAACATCTAATATTCCTCGAGTGATTAAGTCCCCAGTATGAACACCTGCATGATAACTAAAAGATAATCTTTGTAATTTTTCATAATACATCATTCGGAGCTCATAACCGATATGTTGTCCTATTGATTCTCCAAAATAAACATGAACCATCGCAAATGTACCTCTTCCTATTGAAGATAGGAGTAACAAAAAACATATAAAGTATAAATGGTTTTTAGAATCGTTAACTGTGGATATTTCACCTGAGTCACTACTTAGTAAATTATTAGCAGCATCTACTGCGTTTCCTAATAATAATGGTATATATAATGAAAATCCACTCGAAAAAAATATAGCTGATACACCAAAAAATAGACGCCATTTATACTTGAAAGACATTTTGATAATTCTAAAAAAAACTTTGAAAGAGTCATTGTTTTTTAATGGTCTTGCAGAAATAGTTTGATTTTTGACTATCATTTGGTGTAAATTTCTTTGGATATATATTTTATAACTTAAGTCAATTTTTACATAAATCAATTTAGTAAATATAATAGAAATTAATACACATTTTTTTGATTTTTATGAAAAACATTCTTTTAAATATAAAAAAAAACTATCAAGTAAGACTAGCTGTAAAAGAAGATTCCAATGAGATTACTAAACTTGAAGAGCAAGCTTTTAATGAGGATAGTCATTCTGTATCATTTAATACTGAACTAAAATATGAAAATAAATACCATCTTTTACTGGTAAGAAACATTATTCAAAATAATAATAGAATTATTAAAACAGTAAAAAAATTACTTAAGTTTAGTAGTATTTTCTCAATAAGATTTAATCAATCTATAGAAGATGATTTTATTTCAGGATTTATAGGTATATGGTTTTATCCAAAGGAGTCATATATATCTACTTTTGCGGTTAGAGAATTTGAGCGTGGCAAAGGACTTGGAGAGTTATTATTAATTTATGCTATTGTTAGTGTAATTAATAATGGTGGAGAATCTATGTCGCTTGAGGTAAGACAATCAAATTTCCAAGCAATAGAATTATATAAAAAATTCGGTTTTCATAAAGTTGGTATAAGAAAATTTTATTATTCAAATAATAAAGAAGATGCAGCGATTATGACCGTAAGTGATATTAATACTTTTGATTATAAAAATAGAATTTTATATCTAATAAATAATCATTCAGACAAATGGGGTATGCTAGATAAATTAAATATGCTTAGCTAGATAAACTTCCTGAGTATAAAATAAAAATTAAATATATAATGTTTAGTGTTACTGCCCATGACAGCCATTTTTTTTGAACTTTTTTGAAATGCTCAACAGATTTCCATTTTTTGCCTTTCCAGGCAAGTTCATTTCCTCTAAAACCCAAAAATATACTACCGACAATCAATGCTATTACTCTCATTTCATCTGAAAAAATTGGAAGATAGAGCCCTAACATAATAATTGCTATTGGTACTCCAGAAAATAATCCCCATAGTGGCGGTATTAAGAATGCTGCCCAATTCCATCCTTTGATCTCTTTTGGAACATCTGATTTTTTATCTCCAGAATTATTGTTTTTGTAATCAGAGGATACCGTTCGCTTTACATGAGAAGATTTTTTATTTTCATTCTTATCTTGATTACTAATAACTGGCTCAACGAATAGTTTTTTATTTTTAGATGTAAACTCCACCCCGCAAAACCAACAGTAGAAAGAGTTAACATAATCAAAATTTTTGCATTCATTACAAATGATTTTACTTAGACTAGTTTTTTCAACATCAGGTTGCTTGATAAGTTTTTCACCACAACGACCGCATCCGTAATCATTATTTGCATTTTCTACACCACAGTGAGTACAAAAAATTTGACTATTATCTAAATTTATTTTAGTTGAATCATTTTGCATAATATATATTTTTATGCATTAGCTCCTGGCTCAGATGAATCATAATCATAATCATAATTTAATTTTATAAATTCTTGTTGGTCATCGGGTACATCACCTTCGTCAAAAATTGCATTTTCAGGGCAAACAGGTTCGCATGCAGCACAGTCAATGCATTCATCTGGATTAATAAATAGTTGAGTGTCTCCAGGTTTTGAGTATATACAATCTACAGGGCAAACCTCAACGCAAGCTCCATCCATAACTCCCACACAGGATTTACCAATAATAAAAGTCAAACTGTTCCTCCAATTAATTGAGTAGTTATTACTAATCTATAACATACATAATATAGTTTTAATGTATAACATAGCAATATCATATTATGTATTTTATAAAAATTTCTTAGAAATTTTTATTACTTATATTTTAGTGACCGCCACATCCACCGCCACCGCTACCACATCCACCGCCACCGCCACCGCCACATCCACATCCTCCACCACCATTTCCGCATCCACATCCTTCTTGTTGAAAGTTAGGGTTTGAAATTACAAAACCAGATCTTTCAAATCCCTCTACAAAATCTATGCTAGACCCTTCAACTAATGGAGCACTCTCTTTATCAATTAATGTTCGTACTGGATCTTCGATAACATTATCTAAATCATTTGGTTTTTCTTCTAAACCAAAAACATATTCTATTCCACCCATAGGGTTATTGTTGACAGCTATCCTTAAGTAATGATTTTCAGTAGCTTGTTCTTTAAGAACTTCTTCTATTTTTAACTTAGCAGCATCAGTGAAGCTAATAATATTTTTATTTGTGACCATAATTTTCCCAGAAAGCAATATTTTGCTTGATTGTTATTTTCTATTATTTTATAACCAATAGAATAAAACGTAAATAAGTATAATGATAAAATTCGATTAAAAAATTAATTTCGATAATTTTTTTTTTAGTTTTTTTCGTTGTAAAATTGTTGAAAGCGTAAAAAAATAATGTATTATAAATTTTTTTCTTTATTAATTAGATATAATTGTAATAAATTAGTTTAAGCAAGGGTGAAAATAAATATGGATGAATTAGATAAAAGCATAATCAGCCAACTTGAAAAGGATGGGAGAGCATCCAACGCTTTTATTGCTAGAGAATCTGGTGTAAGTGAGGGCACTGTACGAAGAAGATTAAAGAAATTAATTGGTGATGAAATAATAAATGTTGTTGCCTTACCAGATCCTTCAAAACTTGGATATGAGTCTGAGGCTTTGATTGGTATCCAAATAGATCCTGATCAAGTTGAAAATGCAGCAAATAAAGTAGCTAAATTAGATCATACTAGATGGGTTGCCATGACCACTGGTACTTATGATGTATTCGTTTGGGTGACATTAGCTAACCCCGAAGCATTAGGTCGCTTTATTAGAATTGAAATTGGAGCAATTGAAGGTGTAAGAAGAACAGAAACTTTTGTAAATTTGCAGGTAATGAAAAGACAATTTGGTATTTTAAAATAATTATTTTATAAACTTTATTTAAAAAAGAAAAATTATAAAGGTGATAAAAAAGAGTGTATAAGAATAAAAATTGTGGAGAACCAAATAGTTCTCATGTAGGATCGAAAATTACTGTAGCTGGATGGGTCAACAGGCGCAGAGATCACGGTAATTTAATTTTTATTGATCTTAGAGATAAGACTGGTATATTACAGACGGTGTTTAATCCTGAAGTTTCATCTAAAGCTCATGATATAGCTTCTAATCTTAGATCCGAATGGGTGGTTCAAATAACTGGAGAAATTGTAAAAAGAATTTCTGGAGCAGAAAATCAATCTATTTCAACTGGTTTAGTAGAATTGCAGGCTAATGAAATAAACATTTTGAATAAATCTGAAACACCTCCTTTTGAAATATCAGATGAAATAGATGTGGACGATCAAACTAGATTAGCATACAGATTTATTGATCTAAGAAGACCTAAAATGCAAAAGCTATTTACTCTTAGACACAAAATTACCAAATTAATATGGGATTACCTATCGGACAAAGATTTTACTCATATCGAAACTCCAATATTACTTAAGAGTACACCTGAGGGTGCTAGAGATTATGTTGTACCCAGTCGTATTCATGCTGGCAAGTTTTATGCACTCCCTCAGTCGCCACAGCAATTAAAGCAAATATTAATGGTTTCAGGAGTTGATAGATATTTTCAGATAGCTAGATGTTTTAGAGATGAAGATTTAAGAGCTGATAGACAACCTGAGCATACCCAACTGGATCTAGAGATGTCTTTTGTTCATCAAAATGATGTTATGTTTTTGGTTGAGGGTTTATATAAAGATGTGACTAAAAAAATTTTGGGTAATAAATATAAGCAATCAACTAAAGATTTTGTAAGATTATCATACAAAGAATCTATGGAAAGATTCGGTACAGATAAACCAGACCTAAGATTTGGAATGGAATTAATCACCGTTTCAGAGATACTTAAAAATACAGAATCTAATGTTTTCAATAATGTACTAAATCAGGGAGGTACAATAAGGGGAATTGTTGCTCCAGAAGCTGGAAAATATGATAGAAAAAAAACAGATGAGCTAATAGATTTAGCTAAATCCAGTGGAGCTTCAGGGTTAGTACATATAGCTTTAGACGATACTTTAGATTCAATAGAAAATCTTTCAGAAGATAATTATAAATCTCCCTTGAAGAAATTTCTTTCTACATCAGTAATTAAAGAATTGTCTGCAAAAATGTCAGCTAAACCTGGAGATCTTATTTTATTAGTCGCAGATAAAGAAAATAAAGTAAATACAGTTCTTTCGAATTTAAGAAATTTTTTAGGAGAAAAGTTGAGTTTATACAATAAGGAAGAAATTATCTTTGCTTGGGTTTATGATTTTCCTTTATTTGAATGGGATGAAGATATGAAAAAATGGGAGCCAGCTCATCATGTTTTTTCTTCACCAAAAAAAGAACATCTAAAATATCTTGAATCGGATCCAGGTAAAGTCCATGCTGATCTTTTTGACCTTGTTTGTAACGGTATGGAAATGGGCTCAGGTAGCATTAGAATACATGACCCAGCTATACAAAAAAAAGTATTTAATATTATTGGGTATAAAGAAGATGAAATTAATGATAGGTTTGGCCAATTAATAAAGTCTTTTTCATATGGTGCTCCACCTCATGGTGGGATGGGGTTAGGTTTAGATAGATTTGTTGCGACTCTTGCTGGAGAAAAAGCTATTAGAGAGGTAATTGCTTTTCCCAAAACTCAATCTGCACAAGATCCGTTGTTTGACTCTCCAAATAAAATTTCTGATGAACAGCTTCAAGAATTATTTATAACCCTAGATTTACCTGATGAACCAGAAGTGTGATATATTTTTGTAGTTATAATTTAATTCTCAATGTACAATTAAGTAGAGGTGAAAAAATTGACTAATTCCTTGAACGATATAAAATTTACACACGAAGATGACAAAGATAATCAGGTGATTTTCCATATTTCGGTTGGTGAGAAATTTACTGATAATCACTTAAAGATTGCTTATAAGAAAATTGCAAATAGGTTGAACATCCCAGGTTTCAGAAAAGGTAAAGCTCCATATAAAATTGTCGAACAATTTGTAGGTAGAGAATACTTAATGGAAGAATCCTTAGAAACATTGATTCCTAAGGCAGTAGGAGATGTTTTGCAAAATACCGAGATATCTATAGCAAATACTACTCCACGTGTTTCAATAGTTGAACGTGAGCCACTAAAAATTGATGCTATTGTTGCATTGATTCCTACGGTGAAAATTGGAAGTTTGGCAAAAATGAAGTTTGCAGACAAGGCCGAAGATATAACAAAAAAAGATATTGATAATCAAATTACTCAGATACTTGATTCGCAATCAAAATGGGATGATGTAAAAAGAAAATCAAAATATGGAGATATGGTAAATTTAACTTACAAAAGTTCCATAGATGGAGAAGAATTTCTTAACTCAGATAAATCTGACTTCCCACTTGAGGAAAATTCTCCTAATCCTTTATTAGGTTTTTCATCAAAAATTATTGGTTTAGTTGCTGGAGATAAAAAAAGTTTTAAACTAGAGGTTCCAAAAGACTACTTTGAAAAAAAATTCTCAGAAAAACAATCTTTATTTGATGTAGAAATCTTTTCAGTAAAAGAGAAAGTACTTCCAAACTTAGATGATAAATTTGTTTCATCTATAGCTCAAGATATTTCTACAGTAAAAGAATTTAAGAGTCGAATTAAGCAAAATTTAAAATTAAGATCAGAAGAAAATCTGAAAAGAATTCTTGAAGATAAAATTCTAGATTATATGATTGGAAATTCTAAATTTGAAATTTCCCCTATGATAATTGAGCAAAGTGCAAATAATTCAATGGAAGAACAAGAGAAACAATTTTCTCAGTATAATATTAATTATGATCAATACTTGAGTGGTGTAGGTAAATCAAGAGAAGAAATTTTAGAAGAAACAAAAAAAACTTCAGAAATAAACATAAAAAAAATGTTAGTTTTAGAAGAATATACTAAAAATAAAAAAATTAATGTTTCTGATAAAGATATTAATAAGGAAATTGATTTATTAAAAACCAATCCACAATATAAGGGAATGGATTTTAACTCTGAAAATGTACGTGAATCTGTTAGAGAAAATATTAAAAGACAAAAGGGAATTGATGATTTAATTTCTTTGTCAAATAAAAAAACAATTTCTAAAACAAAAAAATCTAAAAAAGTTAAGTAAAGGAAATGAGTGTTAATATGAATGAAAATCAAAATACAGATAAGTTATTACAAGGAATTCCTCAAAGCATAGTTCCAATGGTTATAGAAAGTGGTGCTAGAGGAGAGAGAGCATATGATATATATTCATTGCTACTAAAAGAAAGGATAGTTTTTTTAGGAACGCCAATAAATGCCCAAATAGCAAATTTAATTGTTGCTCAGATTTTATTTCTAGCAAGAGAAGATTCTGAAAAAGATATTAATCTATATATAAACTCACCTGGTGGAGAGGTATACTCTGGTATGGCTATTTACGATACAATGCAATATGTACCATGTGATGTTGCTACATTTTCTGTAGGCCTTTGTGCAAGTATGGGTACTGTACTACTCACTGCAGGTACTGCAGGTAAACGCTATGCTATGCCAAATTCTACAATTCATATGCACCAACCATTAAGCGGTACACAAGGGCAAGCTTCTGATATTGAAATTCATGCAAGAGAAACATTAAGAATTCAAGATCGATTAAGACAAATTATTGCTGATCATACGGGTCAATCCTATGAACGAGTTGCAAGAGATTCGGATCGTGATTTTTGGCTAAATGCAGAACAGGCTACTGAATATGGTTTAGTTGATGAAGTGTTGTCTGCTGATTCACTGCCATCAAAATAGAAGGTTATCCTATGTCAGAAAAAAATGAAGATTTAGAGAATTTATTATGCTCTTTTTGTGGAAAATCTCAAGATAATGTATCAAGATTAATTGCTAGTCCTAATAAAATATTTATTTGTGATTCTTGTGTAAAAAAATGCAATGAAATTATTTCTATTGATGATGAAGGTGAAAGTAATATTTCATCACCCAAAACACCGAAAGAAATGTTTAAGTTGCTTGATGAATATATTATTGGTCAAAATAGAGCTAAAAAAGTTTTATCTGTAGGTGTATATAATCACTATAAAAGAATATGGGCTGATGTAAAAGAAAAAAAACAAGAAGATGTAGAAATACAAAAGTCTAATGTTTTATTAGTAGGTCCAACAGGATGTGGAAAAACATATATTGCTCAAACATTAGCAAAAATATTAGATGTTCCCTTTGCTATTGCAGACGCAACTTCTTTGACAGAAGCTGGTTACGTAGGAGAAGATGTTGAAAATATATTGTTAAGATTGATACAAAGCGCAAATTTTGATATAAAGAAGGCTGAAAAAGGAATTATATACATCGATGAAATTGATAAGATTTCAAGAAAATCTGCCAATCCTTCTATAACCCGTGATGTTTCTGGAGAAGGCGTTCAACAAGCTCTACTAAAAATTCTGGAAGGAGCTCTAGTGAATGTGCCACCTCAACCAGGAAGAAAACATCCTCATCAAGATTTTTTACAGATAGATACATCAAATATTTTATTTATACTTGGTGGAGCATTTGATGGAATTGAAGAGGTAATAAACGAAAGAGTAAATAAAGAGAAATTTTCAATTGGTTTTTCTAATAAAATAGTTAAAGAAAGTTCCAAGGACTTTGAATTACTAGAAACAAGAGACTTACTCAGATATGGTTTCATACCAGAATTTATAGGAAGAATTCCACTTGTAGTTGGTTTATCAGATTTATCTATTGAACAATTGAAGCAAGTGCTTATAGAACCAAAAAATGCCTTAGTGAAGCAATATGCTAAATTATTTGGATTAGACGGTGTTGATTTGAAATTTACTGAATCTGCCCTTCAAATTACTGCAGAAATGGCAATAGAAAGAAAATCTGGTGCTAGAGGATTAAAATCTATAATCGAAGAATTATTGCTTGATGTTATGTTCGAATTACCTAATATGGAAAATGCAAAAAAATGTGTTATTAATGAAGAAACTATTAAAGAAAATTTGTGGCCTATGATCTATGATTCTGAAGGTAGTCGACTAGATATTCTTCTGCCAAGAGATAATCATAATGTTGCTGCATAATAATTATGATAATGATGTTGATAAATCTACAGGTTTAGTATTTTTTAGACTAATTTGATTATTTGAAATCCTTACTAATGTTTCTGTAAGTAATTTTCTTTCAAAAACTAGACCTTTTTGTCTAATTAGATTAAATAAAGATAAATCTTCTCCATATTTATCTTTAATCTCTTTAATTGGTAGTCTTTCTATTTTTTTCCACTCGGATATAAATTTTTCTTCACTTAAGCTGTATCTACCAAAACTTAAAACTGGACCCTCATCCACTTTCTCAGTTGAAATATGTACCATAGCGCCAGTTTCATATAATCTTTGTTCAATAACATCCCATATTGCTTTTTTCCATGTACCAATGGTTTCTCCTGGAAGAGCAGGGTGTATATTAATTGTCATGAAATGTTTACATAATAATGGAGCAATTAACATATAACCAGCATGAACAGCTATATCTAGAATATAATCATTTAACATATTTATAATTTCATGATCGAAATTTGATCTTAGTTCAGACCAATTTTTATTATTATTAGATTCTTTAAATTTTTTTGATGAAAGGGTGATTAGAGGAATTTTATTATGTTGCACAATTTCCATAAATTTATCACTATTTATATTTTCTCCATAATCCTTATTAATAAATACAAAGTCAATTGAACCATTAATTTTTCTTTTATTTATGGCATTTAATGTAGATTTAAATAATCCTAAAGATCCCTCTCCTCCAGCTGATGTGAACCATCCAATTTTCATATTAATTTTTTTCTAAATTATCATTAGATGAAAATTTTTCTCTGAGCTCTGAAAATTTTAATTCTGCGTTAGATAAAATTTTATTACACTCAATCGCAAGATTTTGGGCCTCTTCAAGAAGAATTAATGAGTCGTCAATTCCAACCTTACTAGATTGTAAGTTATCTATTATTTCTTCAATTTTTTCAATTTTAGCCTCAAAAGAAGATTCATTTTTATTTGTCATCTTTACTTATTTCCTTTACTTCAGTAATTGCGGATCCATCCGATAATTCAAAACTTAAGCGCTCGCCTAAGCTTATAGTAGAGGTCTTATCTACGATTTTACCATTTTTATTCCTAACTAAAGCAAACCCACGCTTTAATGTTAATTTTGGATTTAATATGCTAATAGAATTTTTAATATTTTTAATTTTTTCTTTTTTTGATTGAATCGTATTACTTAACATAAAATCTACACTTGATATTAAATTATTAATATTTTTTCTCAGTTCTAAAAAATTAGGATAATTATTATTTATTTTTTCTAGGTTTATATCTATCCGGTAAAATTTCTCATTTAGTTTTTTTTCTAATAAGCTTTCACCAGTACTTATTTTTTCATTAATATTATTAATAACATTTGGCATATTAGGGGCTACAATCTCTGCTGCTACAGATGGAGTAGGGGCTCTATAATCTGCCACATAATCAGAAATTGTAAAATCAGTTTCATGTCCTATTGCACTGATAACTGGGTGTTTAGACCCATATATAGCTTTAGCTACACGCTCATCATTGAAAGACCATAAATCTTCAATAGAACCACCACCACGGGCTAATATTATTACATCTAAGTCAGATATATTGTTAGTTATCTGAAAAGCATCACAGATATCATTGACTGAATTTTCACCCTGTACTGAGACTGGAATTAGTAAAAGTTCTCCGATTGGATATCTACGACTCAATACATTTTTCATATCCTGGATGACCGAACCAGTAGAAGAAGTTATTGCGACAATTTTTTTTGGAAATCTAGGTAAGTTTCTTTTTCTTGATTCATCAAATAAACCTTCTTTTTCCAGTCTTACTCTTAATTCTTCAAATGCTGCCTGAAGTGATCCTTCACCTTCTGCTTTAACTCTGCTTACATAAAGCTGTAGTTGACCATTTACTTCATAAATATTGCAATAACCTTTGCAGATTATTTTTGATCCTTCAATGATAAAGTTCCCGCCGCTGTTAGTTTCATTATATTTACTCCTCCACATCACACACCTAATCTGGCTATGATCATCTTTGAGTGTAAAATATTTATGACCAGAATCTGGCTGTGAATAACCGAAGACTTCTCCAACAACACTAACATTTGATAGTAAAGAATGCTCTTGAAGAGTTTGTTTGATTATTTCATTAACATCGCTGACAGAAAAAACTGAAGGTTCATTCATATCTCTAATCTGCTCTACCAGTATATTCACCAGTAGTCGTATTTACGTTAATTTTATCACCAGTATTAACGAATAATGGGACTTGTAGTGTTAATCCCGTAATTGTTGTTGCTGGTTTGTTTGCCCCACTTTGGGTATCACCCTTTAATCCTACATCAGTTTGTCCTATTTCTAAAATAACTGAAGGAGGTAGCTCAATAGCAAGTGCATTTCCATTAAACATAATTAATTCAACGTTATCACCTTCTGAGATAAATTTTATGTTATCAGCAATTATACTCTTATCAATATTTAGTTGCTCGAATGTTGCGTTATCCATGAAGCAATAGTATGTATCGTCTTGGTACAAATATTGAGCGGAAATATTATCAGTTTCTGCACGTGTTAATTTTTGGTTACCTTGTAATTTTTTTTCATAGACATTTCCTGTTAAAATATTCCTTACTTTTAGCGTTAGGGTGGGCGGGGCTTTTGGGGCTTGTCTATGTTGCCAATCAAGAATTTGATAAACCTCACCTTCAAGTAAAATGGTCATATTTCTTTTTATCTCACCAGAGGAAATTGTCATAGTTTTCTTACCTATAAATTTATTTTATTTGCTTTACTAAGAACTTGAGTTATATTATCTCTTATAATTACAATATCCTCAATTCTTACTCCGCCCCAATCTTGTAAATATATCCCGGGTTCAACCGTAAATGGCATATCATTTTTAATAATATATTTCGATTTGGGACCAACATTAGGATTTTCGTGAACATTTAGTCCTACGCCGTGGCCTAGGCTATGTCCAAAAAAATCGCCATAACCTGACTCTGATATTATTTTTCTAGCTATACTGTCGCATTCTTCACCGGTCATTCCAACTTTTACTAAATCTATTGCTGCTAGTTGAGCCATATGAACTATATCATATATTTTTTTTATTTTTTCGTTAGCTTCTCCTAAAACAATTGTTCGAGTTAAATCTGAGCAATAACCATGATATTTTGCGCCACAATCAATTATTATTGTAGAATTACTCTCAATTTTAGATTCGCCGGTAGCATGATGAGGTCTAGCTGCATTTTTACCTGATGCAACTATGGTATCAAAAGATATAGATTCAGCATTTTGCTCTCTAACAGATTTTTCAAATATCCAAGCTACTTCTGTTTCAGTCATACCAACTTGAATATTTTTTTCAGTATACTCAAAAGCTTTATCACCTATTTCTATAGCTTTCATAAGTAAATTAATTTCTTCTTCATCCTTTATTGCTCTAAATTTCATAGCAATATCAGAAGTAGGTATTAAAGAAATTTTTAGGTTAGAATTATTAATTGTACTTTCTAAAAATTTATGAGTATTCACTGTGGTAAATTCAGCCTCAAAAGCTAATGT
>MDSV01041417.1_pt1 | contig 14508 bp, 23 predicted proteins | sample 810851 | NCBI WGS metagenome assembly MDSV01 (sample SAMN05326640, study PRJNA326480) | marine metagenome | isolation source: seawater | place: Atlantic Ocean: North East | collected 2012 | reverse complement strand
ATTTCTGTTGATTCAACTGAAGATGCGTTTGATGGCATATGGTTTCATGGACAAGGCGAGTGGGCAGAGCTTGGAGACGCTCAAGTTGACCAGCTCGTAGAACATATGAGGGCTGTTCATAAGAGCAAGCAACAAAACGGTAAAATTCACAACAGTTCTGGCATTGAGACTGCCGATAAGTTCTCTTGGGCCAACACTGCTAGCGTAATCATTTCAGAAATGCCTTGACCGTACAGTGCCGCCATGCTATGCTAACCTTACAACAAGTTGTGCCAACTGGCACGAAAGTAGGATGGAGAACAAATCATGAATTACACTTTTATTAATGTACCAACACCAAAGAAGAGTCTGCCAAAGCACGACGATGTAGAATTTGAATCGCTTTCGTCGTATCTTGAGCAGGCTAATAGGCTAATATCACACTACTGCAAAAACAAAAATCCAAGAGCCTACTCGGTTCTTTCTAATAATGAAGATGCGGTCTCCCTTGTTGCGCATGCTTTGATGATGGCGGATTGGACTTACGATGTTAGCAATAAGAGTAAGAATGGCAGTGCGTCTAAAAATACGTATAGATATCTTAGAGCTACTTGGGCAATGAAAACTGTCATGTCAAAAAGCACAATCCAAAGACTAAGAACGCCTCTGTCGTTAGATATATCTTTCTCTACGGAGTCAGGAGAAAATTCACTTATGGAGTTTATTGAAGACTTCTCTGAGGGTTCTCCTTCGTCACGCTTAGAAACACAAGAGTTAAGGCATAACATACAGTGCTTGCTTGAGCTAGGGCTTGTGACGGAAACACAGAAGCAATACTTGGTACTTAGGTATTTGAATGAAATGGAGCTAGATGAGATAGCACAGTTCAAAGGCGTTACCAGACAAGCGGTTTATGACGGTCTTAAAAGAGCAAAAAGATTCTTAAGAGAAGGACTTAATCTTGAATGAACATTAAAGAAGATTTAGAAAAAGGAAAAAAAGGTGAGCAGATGGTTGTTAACCTTTTCAAATCTGCGGGCGTAGATTTACAATTCAATAAAGATAAGTCCAAGTTTAAGTTCTGGGACTTGAAGTCATCTGGAATTGATGAGACATTCTCAATAGAGGTTAAGAATGACATAATGTCGGTAGCTACCGGCAATATTGCAATTGAGGTCTCTAATCCTAGGTCAGGAAAGGACAGCGGAATAGCTGTAACTAAGTCGGATTTATGGATTCATATCGTCGGTAATGAGATTTGGTGTTGCAAATCAGATGTGCTAAAGTCTTTTGTCTCCAAAAACAAGCCGTTCAAGATTGTTAAATATGCAGGAGACGGCAATGCGACTATACATCTGTATAAAAAGCAGGATATAATGCCGAAAATATTCACAGAAATATCATCAAAACAGCCAAAACAAGTTATTTCTTTTCTTAAAAACACTTTGTCAAGCAAGGGGTAACTTTTTATGGGGTATAATATATTTAGAAGTCTCTTCAGAAACAAAGATAAGCCTAAACAGCAGGAGCAGGAAACAGTCACATCCCTATTTTCAATCTCTATAGTTGCTGATGATGAAGGTTATTTGAATATAAATTGTGAGTGGGATGCAACAGTCCCTAACATATATCAGATTATTGCCGACACATTGTTTTCAATGGATGAAGGCAAAGTGGCCGCATCCGTATTAACAATAATATCTTCCAGAATAGATGAGCTTGATTTAGAGGATTTAGAAAGAGATGAATTCATAGCCAGAATAGTAGTTGAGTATGCTAAGCTTTCAGCAGAAAGCAAGGCCGAACAAGATGGCCCAATTATAAATCCAATAGATGTATTCACACTGCAGTAACACAAAAAGGGGTTGCCGATGTCACAGGTTGATAAAAAAATTGCTTGGGAAAAATGGAGAGACCCTTATCTTTTTGAAGAAGAGCTCGCTGAGTTAGAAGAAGCTCTATCTGAAATGAGCGAAGAAGATGAAGAGACGTATCAAGAGTTCTCTGATGAACTTGACAACATAGCTGAAAGCTTCATGCCATCAAAAAATATGAAAATTTTGATGACCAACTTTGGTGTTATGCCTGTAGGAGAAGGCAACTCAGTCTCTAAATCATTTAACTTTTGGACGGGACATACTAACTTTGATATATCTAGCTCTGTTTCTAATAACATACAGTCTGTGGAGGGTGTTGAAGCGTTAGACGTTTACACAAGATATAGGTTCAGAATAGCTATAGGTAAGATATTCAAAGACAGAGATGTAATGTTCCAAATACAAAAAAAATTGACAGATGGCTAGGTCTAGAACTCTAAACCAAAAGCACTCTCTAACTCAAGATATTCATGAGTACGGCGTAAACTTTGACACCAGAGAGATATTTCTTCATAGTCACTATTCTTCGGAAGAAGAATCTGGGGTTGACTATAGGTCTGCTGTCAAGTTTCAGAAGAACCTGTCGATACTAAATAGCTTTTCTTCTTCTGATATAACCGTGAACATGCATATAATAGGCGGCCATTGGCACGATGGTATGGCAATGTATGACTGCATAAAGATTTCTAGAAGCCGTGTTACAATCAAAGGCTTTGGTCATGTTGGCTCTATGAGTAGTATTGTGCTTCAAGCTGGAAGCAAAAGATTGCTGTCTGCTAGTTGTGAATTCTTAGTTCATTTTGGTAGCATAGGGCTAGAGACGAATTCAATGGCGGCTAAGTCCATGATAGAATGGAATGAGAAATGCAACTCTGTCATGCTTGATATATATTCACAAAGATGTCAAGGGTCACAAGCATTCGGGTCAAAGCCAGTATCATATATAAAAAATTATATAAAGACAAAAATCAAGAATACTCAAGAATGGTTTATGACAGCGGAAGAAGCAGTCCATTATGGCTTCGCTGATGGTATCATAGAAGAATAGCAATGGAAAACTTCATAAGCCTATATCACCAGCCTGTTCACAGCAGAGAAATTCTTGAGGCTTGTTTTTTTTGCGTCGAGCATAAACTTTCAGGGGTCTCTGTAGCTCCAGACATGCTACCCAAAGCTAGAGACATTCTACCCGCAACACTTTCCTTGGCATCTTGCGTTGATTTTCCCGGAGGCTTGTCTTCCTGTGATGTTAAGTGTCATTCAGCAATCAACTGTATAAGGAGAGGGGCAAACTGCATAGATTTTGTAGCAAACCCATCTTACCTATTGAACTCAAATGACCTGTCAGAACTTGAAGAGGAAGTCAGCTCAGTCTTTGATATTTGCAGAGAACGAAATGCTGATTTTAGGGTGATGATTGACTACAGATTTTATACAAATAGAAAAATAATTAGTATTTTTAATGTATTAAAAGACATTGGAGTAGAGACTTGTTTTCTCTCGACCGGCTCATTATCTGACGATATAACAGACCAAATCGCACTGGCAAGATATGCTGGAGATTTTTGTTCAATGAATGTCATATACAATGGCAGGTTATGGTCAATAGACCACTATAATAAAGTACAGGACGCTAATCTATATGGTGCTTGCTTTAAGTCTTTACAATCCTATAAGTCCACTTTTGGTGTATTATAAGGTTGGGAAAGGACTTTTTTTTATTAGGAACATAGGAAAGACACTTAGTAAGAAAGTGGAAAAAAATGGCTTTACCATATACTACACAGATTAATGGAAGTTCCGTAACTTCAAGCTCAACCAAAGATAATGGTGGTGTTATCCGTCATGGAGGAAATGTTCCTTCTGACAGAAATCTTACCAGTAAAGACTTGGGAGCTACTCTCGGTGAAAATGTTGGTTCTAAGGTAGCTGATACAAGCGACACAGACAAGTCTGTAAGCGCAGCTAACTTCGCCATCAACGCGGGAGAAGCTCAAGTCAGAACTGCTGGGAATGTTAACTATGATGCTGCAACTCGTAACAGAAACAGCCACACAGTAGCAGACCAGACAGTGACCTCTGGAAGAGGCGGAGCTGGATACGCTGACGCTCGTGGTATTCCAAAGCGTGATACAATCAGAACAGTTAAGACTGCTTCGGCTATCAGAGCTGGTCACTGGATTGCGTTCGGTATTCCCGGCAAAAGTACTAATTGGAATGTTGACCCAACTGGCGATGCAACTGGTATGCATGACATAACTACAGGCACCGCAGCAACAGATGGAGCTGACAATGCAGCTAATGGAATTGGAGCACCTCATCAAAACGGTGGAACTCTAACTTTCCATTCTGGAAGACTTGGACTACCAACGAATACTCTTGCCACTATGGGCAATGAAACTCGTGCGGTATACAAACCAAAGAATGGCACAACAGCCTAACTTTAACTTGACTGAGCAGGGCTTCGGCCCTGTCAGTCTTTTACTTTCATAAAGGAGACCCTTATGGGTACTAAACTTAAAAATCTCGTAAAATCTAGACGTTTCTGGGTTGCTATAGCTGGTGTTGTAGCCGTTACAGCGCAATCCCTTGGATATGATGTATCTTCAGAAGTGGTTACTAATGTAGTCATTATTGGAGCTTCTTGGATTGTTGGAGAATCACTTCGTTCTTCTGACAACTAATGGATAAGAAAATGCCTTTATTTAAAAAATTAAAAGAAAAGAACGGAGACAAGGAGTCTTCCACAGAGCCAAATGTCAAGGAAGACAAAAGGGACAGCAGAAGAAGTTTCAAGATTGAAAAGATACAAGCGATAACAGCCAAGGCCAAAGAGGTAGCTGGCAAGCGAAAATGGCTTGCTATAATCCTAGGCCTTGGTATTGTTATCTACTTCTTAGTATCTGGAGGCGGCTTTTCTAAAATGCTTCCAATAATAGAAAATGTAAAAGGATTTTTTAATTAGTGATAAGTGCTAAGGAACTGATGTCCTTTGATAACAAGGACGGATATACCCCGCATGAACTCATAGACGGATTTATTCATCAGCAATTCTACGAGAAACTGCTCGAAAGTTTCCCATCTGATGACCTGTTTAAAGACGAGTTCCCAGCGACAAGAAAAAGAAATCAAAGACCTCATTGCAGGAGATTCATGTGCTATTATGTGACTCCTCAGTCTAGATACTTTGATGCATATTTTGTTGATGTACAGCAATTCTCTGAACTGTGGCAAGAACTGTGTGACTATATCCTATACGATAGAGAATACAGAGATTGGGTTAGAGAAGCTCTTTCTATAAAAGACTTCCATATACGGCTAGATTTTCATAGAACAGCCAAAGGCTTGGATGTTTCGCCTCATGTAGATAGCAATGGTAAATATGGCTCTCATCTGTTTTACTTTACTCCAAAGGGATGGAAAGAAGAATATGGAGGAAACACGATATTCTACAAAGGAAAAAAGATAGACGCTATGAATCCAGAGCCAGAAGACTTTGCAGAAAGTTTATATTATCCTATAATAGGTAATAAGTCTTTATTATTCAAAAACACTCCTATTGGATGGCATGGAGTTAAGAGGATTAATGCTGACGGTATGCATAGGCAATTGTTCAACGTGGTTATTTTAAAGAAGTAATTAGAATGGAAAAAATTCTCACTCCTATGAACCTAGAAAAGAAGCTGTTTTATCACGGAGATAAAGTCAGTGAGTATCTAGAAAAAGGAGACACGACCCCTGTTATGTGGGAGCTAGACCCAACAAACTTGTGCAACCATGAGTGTATAGGCTGCTTTGCAAAAGGGGCGGGCGGAAGAACCAACAATGAAACTCTAAAACTAGAACAAGCCAAAAGCTATATTGACCAGATGGTTGCCATGAGAGCAAAAGGAATTAGCTTTACCGGAGGCGGCGACCCAATGGTATTTAAACATACTCCAACTCTCATAGAGTATGCTAAGTCTAATGGCCTTGATGTAGGAATGGTCACTAATGGGACTCTCTTTAGGACAGACGAATCAATAGACGTAGTAGTAAAGAACAATTCTTGGATTAGAGTCAGTATTGATGCTGGCAGTCACGAAGTTTACACAGCAATAAGGAAGGTTCCAAGTCCGGGCCCAGCGGGTCTTGATACGGCTTTCAAAAATATGACTAGGCTCGCTACACGAAAGAAAGAGCTTGGCACTGACGTTACTATTGGGGCTGGCTTCTTAACGAGCGAGCTTACAAATCCAGATATGGTTGCGGCTACAAAGATGTGTAAGGAGGCTGGAATTGATTACATCCAGTTCAGGCCTTTTCATGGTGATGGAACAATACCAGAGTACATAGAAGAGTGCAGGTCTATGCAGACGGATGACTTCAAAGTGCATTTGTCTGAGTTTAAATATGATACAAAGTACAAAAAACAGTATGATAAGTGCAGAGGCCAGAGTTTTAGTGGTGTCATTAATGTGCATAAAGTGTATGTCTGCTGCCACTTAAGAGGCATAGACAAGTATGAACTTGGAGACCTGAGAGAAGACAGTCTTGAGGACATATGGAGCTCCGACAGAAGACAGCATGTGATAAATAATATAGACTTTAACGACTGCATAGCTTTGTGCAAGCTTGACTGCGTTAATCGTCAATTGCACCACATTACTATTGATAAGCCTCAACACACCAACTTCATCTGATGAAATCTTACATAATATATAATTCTCCAGACAGCGGAACTTCTTACAAAGCTAACAGCCTTCACGCTTCACTGCAAACTTTTGGTTATGATGCTGAGCTTTTTGATGGCGTCTGGCATACTGATTCTGAGAAGTTCTGCGACGATAGAGGCGTGGTTCTTTATAAAGATTGGATTAGAAATTCCAAAGAACATATAAAAAAAAGAACTGTAGAAAAATTTATAAATAGCTCAGACACACCTCAAAACAAAGGTTGCTTTGCCTCTCACTTTCTATTATGGGAGAAGTGTGTTTCTGAATCACAGCCAATGTGCATCTTTGAGTACGACGCAGTTATAAAGTCACCTCTACCTAAAAACATACTGGATATGTTTGATGAGGCCATAGAGATATGTCGAGCACCAACGTATGATAAGCCTCCATACGATAGAGTAAATGATGATGCAAACTTTACTGACTATCAGTCAATAGACTATCCTTATCCCGGATATGCCAGAGGCAACTCGACTGGCTATGTCATCAAGCCACAAGGAGCTCAGAAGTTAATAGAAATATCTAAAACCAAAGGCTACCTTTCTTTAGACACAATGTTGAACAGAGATTGGCTTGATTATAAGAAGCTTATTCCGGGTGTTGCGACGAAGACTCATGACTATTCAGTTGTCAACTCCAAAAAGTTTAGATATAGCAAAACGTTCAGGAAGATACTAATGGAGCAAGAAGATGACCAAAGAATTTAGATACAGGACATCTTTCAACGCTGATATAGCAGCAGCATTTGCAAAAAGCAACTGTAAAAAATGCTATGGCAAAGGCTATGTAAACGGCACAACTCCGTCAGGAGAAAGCTACACTAACTATTGCACATGTGTCAAGAAAGCATTGAAAGCTCAAAAAATTTCTTATTAGCCACTTTTTCTTGGTGTATTTATACGTAGCTGGACAATCGAGCGATTCGTCGCTAAAGCGACACCTCCAGCATTACACAGGCGTCTCTGACCGTTATAATTTATAAACAGCAACCATGAAGAATGGCTTTGACCCTTGAAAGTGTCGCTTTATTTAAATCACGACCTTAGATGCCAAATGCTGTTGCGTCTAAGGTCTTTTTTTTGTATATTAGGATTTGACCATGAAGGAACAAGAGTCGCCAAAGATTGAAATTGTACTTGTCGAAAGAGACAGGAAAGGCAATCCTCTAGGCAGGAAGAAGGCTTTTAAGTCTGACAAAGGCAAGGATGTCTTTGATTTTTTACAGAACACTAAACCTAGAAGAAAGCGTCGAGACAAATAGTGGCTGAGCAAAAAGTAAAAAAGCGCAACGGCAGGTTAGAAGAAATAAACCTTGATAAGATTAACAAGTGTGTAGAAAGAGCTGCGGAGGGGCTTGATTTTGTATCAGCAAGTGAAGTGGTCCTAGACGCAAGCCTTCAGCTCTACAACAAGATACCGACAGCAGAGATAGACAAAGCTTTAATCATGTCTGCTCGTTCTAAGATAGAGAAAGAGCCTAACTACACTTACGTTGCAGCTAGAATACTCTTAAGCAATTTATACAAGGAAGTGTTTGGGAAAAGTGTTGACGAAGAGTTTGAGAGAGAATACAAAAGTTGTTTTGTTAAGAATATAAAAACTTTAGTTAAGGAAGACAGGCTGTCGGAAAAGATGCTTGACTATGACCTAGAACTCCTATCTGAGAGCTTGGTAATAGAAAGAGATGAGAACTTCAAATATTTAGGCATACAGACTCTTTATGATAGGTACTTTATCCATAAAGAAGGCAGGAGGATGGAAACTCCTCAAGCTTTCTATATGAGGGTTGCAATGGGCTTGTGTCTACAAGAAGAAAACAAAGAGGACAAGGCAATAGAGATATACAATATGATGTCTGAGTTTAGGTATTCCCCATCTACACCGACTCTATTTAATAGCGGAACATGTCATTCTCAGCTTTCATCATGTTATCTAAGCACTGTTGATGACTCCATAGACGGCATCTTTGGCACTATCCATGGCCAAGCTAGACTCTCTAAGTACGCCGGAGGACTAGGCGTGGATTGGACTCCTGTTAGGTCTACAGGCTCTTATATCAAAGGAACAAACGGGCAGTCTTCTGGGCTAATTCCTTGGTTAAAAATATTTAATGATACTCTTGTTGGCGTTAATCAAGGAGGTAAACGAAAAGGGGCTGGCTGCGCATACCTAGAGGTTTGGCATATAGATGTTGAAGACTTCCTTGACTTAAGAAAGAATACTGGAGACGATAGAAGAAGATGTCACGACATGAACACTGCTCTGTGGGTTTGTGATGACTTTATGAAAGCTTCTAGAAAAAACGCAGACTGGTATCTTTTTGACCCAGCCGAGTTTCCTCAACTTCATGAGACTTACGGAAATGAATTCTCAACAGAATATAGGAAGGCCAAAAAGCTTGCTGATGAAGGCAAGGTTAAAAGCTATCGTGTTGTTTCAGCAAAAGAGCTTTGGAAAAAGATGCTGAAGTCTTTATACGAGACTGGACATCCTTGGATTACATTCAAAGACCCTTCTAATATTAGGTATAGTAACAAGCATGAGGGCGTTGTTCATTCTTCAAACTTATGCACCGAGATACTTCTCCATACAAAGCCAACTTCTTATCAGGATGGCGAAGTCGTAGAAGTAGGAGAAACCGCAGTCTGTAATTTAGCCAGTGTCAATCTTGAGAGCCATGTCAAAGTTAGAACTCTTGACTGGAAGAAACTACAGGAAACTGTGGAAGTCGCTGTAAGAGGATTAGATAATGTCATCAACATTAACTTTTATCCCACCAAAGAAGCTCGAAACTCTAATCTCAGGCACAGGCCAGTAGGATTAGGAGTTATGGGAACAAATGGCATGCTGCACAAGTTAGGAATCGCTTATGATTCTGAGGAAGCTGTAGCTCTCTGTGATAAAGTTCAGGAATATGTATCATATTACGCAATACTTACGTCGTCTAAAATAGCTAAAGAAAAAGGAACTTACGATAGCTATGCACATTCAGAGTGGAGCTATGGCAATCTGCCTATAGATACGTACTGCCGCTTAATGTCAGCAAGAGGTCAGGGTGATTATACGCCATCTGATTTTGAAACAATGGATTGGGAAAAAGTCAGACAGCACATTGCCGAGTATGGAATGAGAAACTCAAATGTTATGGCAATAGCTCCAACAGCTACAATTTCATACATACAAGGCTGTAGTCAATCTATAGAACCAGATTACTCAGCGCTGTTTGTGTACTCAACGCTTAGCGGTGAATTCACTATGATAAATGAGCATTTTGTAGAATTGGCAAAGAAAAAAGGTATTTGGTGCAAGGAGCTGGTTGATGCACTTAAGTCTGCTGATGGAGATGTTCTTGCTATTGATTTAGATGAAGAGATTCAAGCTCATTTTAAGACAGCTTTTGATGTGAGTTATAAAACTCTTGTAGATGCTGCCTCAGCAAGACAAAAATGGATTGATATGGGTCAGTCTTTTAACCTCTATAATAAAGGTACGAGCCTTAAGTATCTAAACGATATGTATAATTACTGCTGGGACAAAGGATTGAAGACGACTTATTATCTAAGAAGTAAGGCCGCAACAAGGGTTGAGAAGTCTACCGTGGAAGAAGTCGCTAACAGCGAGTTGGTTTCTGAAGATTTAAGCGATGTAAAAGCTTGCTCTGTAGACAACCCAGATTGTGAGAGCTGCCAATGAGATTTATAGAAACAAGGCAGTCTAGTACATCTCCAGTGAGATATGTTTTAGAGCTAAAACCAGAAGAAGCAGAGAACGTAAAAGATTTGATACAAAAGATTATTGAGAGGCTGGAAAATGAAAAAAAGTAAAGAGATTATTTCCGACAAGATTGCAGTTGTGAATCAGATACTCCCACACACAAATAAATGGGCATGGGACTTATTCATAGACGGCGCTGCAAATAACTGGATGCCAACAGAAGTCTCAATGGCAAAAGATATTGAGCAATGGAAGTCAAAAACTCTGTCTCAAGAAGAGAAGCTAGTAGTCAAGAGATGCCTTGGGTTTTTTGCAGGTAGTGAGTCTCTAGTTGCCAACAACCTTCTGCTGTCTATTTTCAAGTTTGTTACGGATGCTGAATGTCGCCAGTACATACTGCGACAAGCATATGAAGAAAGTCTCCATAACTTAACCGTTGTCTATTGTTGTGATTCATTAGGTCTAGACATTGAAGAAGTCTATCAGGCATACAACTCAATCTCAAGCATAAAAGCCAAAGACGATTTCCTGATGGAAATTTCTACTGATATCAATAGAGCTGACTTTAATATCAATACAATAGAGGGCAAAAGAGAATTTTTAAGAAATCTTATCACATACTACGTTGTCTGTGAAGGGATTTTCTTCTACTCTGGGTTTGCTATGCTCTTGTCATTCAATAGGCAGAATAAACTTCCCGGTATAGGAGAGCAAATACAATATACTCTCAGAGATGAAAGTCTACATATTAAATTTGGTACGACACTGATAAACAGAATTAGAGAAGACAATCCTAGAATTTGGACGAAGGCGTTTGAGCTAGAGACAGTACAACACATAGAAAAAGCGATGCAACTTGAGATTGACTATGCAAAAGATGTGCTCCCTAATGGGATATTAGGACTTAATTCAGAGATGTTTATTGAGTATATGTCTTTTATAGCAAACAGAAGGCTTACCAACTTGGGGATAGACTCTCCTTATAAAGACGCGAAGAACCCCTTCTCATGGATGAGTGAGATAATAGACCTAGAAAAGTGTAAAAACTTTTTTGAGACTAGAGTAACTGAATATCAATCAGCTAATATAGAAGATGACTTTTAATGCCAAGAAAAAAACCTAAAGTTCCTCAATATTTAAGAGACGGTCATACAGAGGACAAGAGAGTATCCCTAAAAAGTAAGCTTGAAGCTAAAAGTGTAAATCAAAGACACTATATAAAATCAATATATAAGAATGATATAACTTTTTGCGACGGCCCTGCAGGAAGCGGAAAAACACATATAGCTGCTGCCTGTGCCGCAGAGTTCATGAGGAAGGGTATAGTTGATAAAATAGTTATCACTAGGCCTGTCATGTCTGCAGGTGAAGATATAGGGTTTTTGCCCGGTAATGCGGATAGAAAGCTCCATCCTTACATGTTGCCAGTATTTGATGAGTTAAATTATTATGTCTCTAGGCAACAGATTTCTTCTTGGAAAAACGAAGGTGCTTTGGAAGTTGCTCCGATAGGCTTCATGAGAGGCCGTTCTTTCCATAATGCGTTTATAATTGGAGACGAATGCCAAAACCTTTCTATGGAACAAATGAAAATGTTCTTGACAAGAATGGGGAAAAAGTCTAAACTAATAGTGACGGGAGATATCTCTCAATCAGACCTGCCTAATTTTAAGAAAGGCGCATTCAGCAACTGTCTGAATAAACTTGACGGGTTAGAAAAGGTTGGAGTTGTTCACCTTAAGAAAGAAGACATAGTTAGAAATTCTATTATACCTAGTATAATTGAGAGACTTGAGGAATAATGCCAGAATACTCATATATTTGCGATACTGATGACGGAGGATGTGGACATTACTTCACAGTTTTCCAAAAGCTAAAGGAATACTCTGTAATAAAAAAATGTCCTGAATGCGAGAAGGATTCATTAAGGAGAGCCTATGAAGACGATATAGCTTATGGCTCTGTCAAAAAGTCCGATGGAGCAATAACGATAGGCCATCTAGCAGACAGGAATTCGTCTAGAATGAGCTCAAGTCAGAAGGCTGAGCTTCATGCGAAACATAACTCTTATAGAGGTAGTGAAAGCTCCTTACCAGACGGCATGAGCAGAGTTGACAAAACGAAAAACAAGCCTTGGTACAGAAGCTCAAATCAGCCAGACATAAAGAATATGACGGACACCCAGAAAAGTAATTATATAAGGACAGGAAAGAAAAATGGCTAATATTTCTAAGAATGAGCTGGAGTCATGCTTGGCTTCACCTAAAGATGAAGAACAAAAAGTTAGTCTTGAGCAAGACACAAGAGACTCGGTATGCTATACTATAGCACTAGAAGAGGTTGATGAGTCGAGCCACTTGGCATACGCAAAGAGAGTGAATGTCAATGACAAGCAGATTCACTATGTAAAACAGGATAGATACGGAAATCTTTTCAATCCGCAAGGAATGTACTCGGAAAGAAACCAGTCTCAGAACACTAGGTTTAGTAAGACTTGGAGTTTTAAGACTGTGACGCCAAAGGCATTTGAGTTGTATTTGAAATTTCTTGAGACTAAAAATGAAGCTTGGTTATCTAATGCAGAAAGAGAGTTGGCGTAATGGCTAGAGGAAAATTGACAAAATCAGAGAAATATATTATTGAAGGCATGCATAGGGACGGACATAGTCCAGAAGACATAGCAAAAGAGATTGGCAGAACTAAGCCCACAGTGCAGAAAAATATAGACCAGATAAACAAAGCCAGAAAAAAGAAAAAACAGCAGCAAGCAAAAAAGCAGACCCCTAAAAGGCTGACAGCAAAAGACATGATTATTAATGAGACAACAGCTAAGAGAGAACGAGGGGTTGCCATCATGACGCAAGCAGCATCCTCAAGAGCAGACGAGTCAAGACAGTCTGGCGTTTCTAGAACTTATACAAAAGCGGTGCAGAAGATTAATCCAAATGAGTAAACAAAAATTCCCATCTAGGTATTCTAGTGGGTCTTTTGTTACTGCCGCGCAATATATAGCTGAACTAATGTGTGAGAAGCAAGCTCGTCGCAAGAAGCTTGACCTTCCGCAAAAGTTCTGGCAGATTGACTACTGGAAAAAGCCTTACAAAATTCAGCTGATAGCAGCACAGGGCCTTCTCAAGATATATGATGTAAAAGCAATCCTTAACGCTTTGAAAGCAAAAGATGGCTCGAACATATACTCTTTGCATGCTCCTCACCTTGATGATATAATCAAAAGAGAGCAAGCTTCGTTAGACAGGAAACCAACTGTCCCTGAGAAGGAAGTAACTAGGAAGAGTACAACTGAACGCCCTAGAGACCATATTGTCAAGAAAACGGCGTTAGGAAAGTTGAGGGATTTAGATGACTAGCACAATAGAAAAAGACATTATAAAGCAATTTGGAGACGGGGTAATACGGTCAGGAGCTTCTGTTGTTGACTCAGAGCTTCTCATAATTCCTGTTTCTCCGGCGTTGAATCTAGTGCTTGGCGGAGGAATACCAGAAGGTAGCTTTGTAACATTTACAGGGCAGCCTAAATGCGGCAAGACAACGACTTCTTTGCATTTCGCCGCTAAGTGCCAGAAAGAAGAATACAAAGGAGAGCTTTGTCCCGATGGGAGAGAAGTCTTCTTTTTCAATATAGAAGGCCGACTAAAGAAAAGAGACCTTGAAGGCATAGAAGGTTTAGACCTTGAGCGTTTCCATGTCATTGGCTCAGAGCCGGGGAAAATATTGACCGCTGAAGACTATTTGTCGATAGCAGAGAAAACAATAAATGATGTTCCGGGTTGTGTTGTAATCCTAGACTCATACTCTGCCTTATGTACTGAAGCAGAAATAACGTCTTCTATGGACAAGATGCAAAGAGCAGACGGAGCAAAGCTACTAGCAAAATTCTGTCGCAAGATAGCAAATGTAGTTCCTGTTAATAGGAATATTGTGATTGGGATAACACATCTTATGGGAAATCCTACCGGATATGGGGCAGCTTTCAAGGAAAAGTCAGGCCAAGCTGTCGCCTATCAGGTTGATGTCAAGTTAAGGGCCAAAAGATTTAGTGCTTGGGAAGTATCAGGAACTCAAATAGGTCAGACAATAGACTGGCAAGTTGTGACCTCTGCTCTCGGGCCTCCCGGAGGTAGTATATCTAGCTACCTTAGATACGGAGAAGGCATAGATGAGTCAACGGAGCTGGTTATACTTGGCTCTGATTTGGGATTGAT
>MDSV01035457.1_pt1 | contig 14508 bp, 13 predicted proteins | sample 810851 | NCBI WGS metagenome assembly MDSV01 (sample SAMN05326640, study PRJNA326480) | marine metagenome | isolation source: seawater | place: Atlantic Ocean: North East | collected 2012 | reverse complement strand
CTGAAGATTTGATTATCAGATTATGAATGTAAGTCGTGCCTGATCTAGGCATTCCCATAATAAATATTGGATCAGGGATATTAATATTGTTAACAGCTTCATTTTTTTTTATATACTGTTTAAATCTTTTATGTTTTGTAATTGAATCTTCAAACGTTTTTTTTAGTGCATAACTACCAATATAGGTTAAGTTTTTATTGTTTAATTCTTCTGCTAAATTTGTTAGAGTGGATATAATATAATTATCTAAATTATTTAAATGTGATTTAGAAATATATTTTTCTAATATATTAAATTCTCTTGAAGTTTTATTTAGCATTATTATTTTGTAAATTTATTTTTTGAATTTACTTAAAATTTATGTCAAACAGCAAATATTGTTATAGTATTAATAAATACAAAAGATTTTTAACAAGAGAAGTTAATATTGGGGATGTTAATCTTGGTGGTAATAATCCCATAAGAATTCAAAGTATGACCACTACTGATACTCTTGATGTGAAATCTACTATTAATCAGTCAATAAGAATTATTGAAGCTGGTAGTGATTATGTTAGAATTACTGCACCTAGCATAAAGCAAGCAAAAGCTCTTAAAGAAATAAAAAAAGGCTTAAAATCTAAGGGTTATAACACCCCTTTAATAGCTGACATTCACTTCACTCCAAAGGCAGCTGAAGTTGCAGCTGAATTAATTGAAAAAGTAAGAATTAACCCAGGTAATTATGCTGATGTGAAAAAATTCAAATCTTTTGAATACACTACTCAAGAATATAATGATGAAATTGATAGAATCTATAAAAGATTTACTCCACTAGTTAAAATTTGTAAGGAAAATGGTACAGCAATGAGGATAGGTACTAATCATGGTTCTTTGTCTGATAGAATAATGAATAGATATGGTGATACTCCACTAGGTATGGTAGAATCTGCAATGGAGTTTTTAAGAATTTGTGAAAATCATAGTTTTTATAATATTGTAATTTCTATGAAAGCTAGTAATACTATTGTAATGGTACAAGCATATAGGCTTCTTATAAATAAAATGATAGAAGAAAATATGAATTATCCTTTACATTTAGGAGTTACTGAAGCAGGTGAGGGTGTCGAAGGAAGAGTAAAATCAGCTGTAGGAATAGGTACTTTGTTGGAAGATGGGTTGGGAGATACAATTAGAGTTTCTCTAACTGAAGAGCCTGAATATGAAATACCGGTCGCGAAAGAAATTGTTGATAGGTACTTAGATAGGCCTAATCAAAATGAATCAACTGTAAAAGTTACACAACAAATCAATCCTTTTGAATTTTCTAAAAGAAAAAGTTTTGATATTTTGAATATTGGAAATCAGAACGTGCCTATAGTTATTTCTGATTTATCATTGAAAAAAAATATTAATATAGACTTATTGTCAAAAATTGGATATTCTTATTCTAAAGATCGTGATAAGTGGATTCTAAAGGATACCGCTACTGATTATATTTATGTAGGTCAAAATGATATTGATTTTTCTTTGCCTCATCAATTAGGAGTTATAGTAGATTTTGAAAAATTTGAAAAGTATAAAAATTTTGATAATTTTTATGTAAAGATGAATTTTACCCAGTATTGTAATAACATTAGTAATACTAAAAAATTTTTATATTTATATGATTCTGATTTATTTAATAAGGAATTATTAGAATTACTTAAAAATGATAAAAATGTTATCATAATTTTAGATTCAAAAAATATAAATGGAATGGTTTCTTTAAGAAAGTCAATCTTTAATTTGATAAAAGAAAATATTCATATTCCAGTAATTCTTAAAAAAGATTTTTCTAATTTTGATTTAAATAAATTGACATTGTATTCTTCAATAGATTTTGGTGGATTATTAATTGATGGATTAAGTGATGGTATTTTTATATCTCATAATTTGCTTGGGAATATTAAAGAAATTAATGAATTATCATTTAAAATTTTACAATCAACTAGGTCTAGAATTACATCAACTGAGTTTATAAGTTGTCCGTCATGTGGAAGAACACAATTTGATTTACAAGAAACAACAGCTAAGATTAGATCTAAGACTTCTCATCTTAAGGGTTTGAAAATTGCTGTAATGGGTTGCATTGTTAACGGCCCAGGTGAAATGGCAGATGCAGATTACGGATATGTAGGTACTGGATTTGAATTAGTTTCATTATACAAAAAGCATGATGTAGTTAAAAGGGGTCTTCTAGCAGAAAATGCTCTAGATGAATTGATAAAGTTAATTAAAGATAATAATGATTGGGTAGAACCACAGGAGGACGAATGAAGCTATATTTAAAGCCTTTAAGTAAAGAAGCAAGAATCATTTATGAAAACCATGGTCATTTCCATGCCGGAGATGCAGGGTTAGATTTGTATATTTTAGAAGATGTTGTTTTTCAACCTGGAGAGACAAAATTATTAAAATTAGGTATATCTTGTGAGCCTAATGATGGAAAGGCGTATTATTTAATGCCGAGATCAAGTATAGGAAAAACTCCATTAAGAATGGCAAATTCTATAGGCTTGATTGATGGCGGTTATAGAGGAGAAATAATGGCTATGTGTGATAATATAAAAGAATTTCAATATAAAGTTTCTAAAGGAGATAGATTATTCCAATTAGTATCTAGTGATTGTTCATCAATATCCTTTGAATTGGTTGAAGAATTATCAAATACTTCTAGAGGAACTGGAGGTTTTGGTAGCACTGGGAAATAAAGCTGACTATATGTCACATAAAATATTGCGGCATTGATTTTGTATATATATAAATGTGTAAAACATTAAGGAGTAAAAAATGAAAATTAAACCATTATCAGATAGAGTAGTTGTAAAAGTTCAAGATGCTGAAGAAAAAACAGCCTCTGGTATTATTTTACCAGATACTGCTCAGGAAAAACCACAAGTAGGTGTAATTATGGCTGCTGGTCCTGGTAAGATGAATGAATCAGGATCTGTAAATAAAATGTCAGTAAAAAAAGGTGACAAAGTTCTTTATGGAAAATATTCAGGAAATGAAATTAGCTTTGAAGGAGACGATTTGCTAATTATGAGAGAATCTGATATTTTGGCAGTTATATAATAAATTAATAATTAGGAGATATTTAAATCATGGCAAAAGATATTAGTTATAATTCAAGTGCAAGAAGCATGTTGAAAGATGGAGTCGATCAGCTAGCAAATGCAGTTAGAGTAACGCTAGGACCTAAAGGAAGGAATGTAGTAATTGATAAGAAGTTTGGTTCACCAACTATTACTAAGGATGGTGTTACTGTAGCTAAAGAAATTGAGTTAAGTGATTCAGTTGAAAATATGGGAGCTCAAATGGTTAAAGAAGTAGCATCTAAAACATCTGATGTTGCTGGTGATGGTACAACTACTGCTACTGTTCTTGCTCAATCAATTATTTCAGAAGGTCTAAAAATCGTAACAGCTGGTGCAAATCCGATGGATTTAAAAAGAGGTATTGATAGTGCTTCAAGACAAGTTGTTGATTACTTGAAATCAATTACTAAAACTGTTTCAGATAAATCTGAAATAGCTCAAGTTGGTACTATATCTGCAAATAATGATAGCTCAATAGGTGGTATAATTAGTGATGCAATGAATAAAGTTGGTAATGAAGGTGTTATTACTGTAGAAGAAGCTAAAGGTATAGATACATTCTTGGAAACAGTTGAAGGCATGCAATTTGATAGAGGATATTTATCTCCATATTTTGTTACTAATGCTGAATCAATGGAAACTGAATTAGAAGATCCTATGATTTTAATTCATGAGAAAAAAATTAGTAATATGAAAGAATTGCTTCCAATTTTAGAAAAAGTTGTTCAAGGAGGAAAGCCGTTATTGATTATTGCTGAAGATATTGAAGGTGAAGCTCTTGCAACTTTAGTAATGAATAAGTTGAGAGGTACTTTCAAGGTAGCTGCAGTTAAAGCTCCAGGCTTTGGAGATAGAAGAAAGGCTATGTTAGAGGATATTGCTAAATTAACAGGTGGCACAGTAATATCTGAAGAAGCTGGATATAAGTTGGAAAATGCTACATTAGCATATCTGGGTCAAGCTAAAAAAGTTAATATAGACAAAGATAATACTACCATTGTTGAAGGTAAAGGTGATACTAAAGATATTTTAGCAAGAGTTAATGAAATCAAAGTTCAGATAGAAAAATCTACTTCAGATTATGATAAAGAAAAATTGCAAGAAAGATTAGCAAAATTATCAGGAGGTGTTGCTGTTATTAATATTGGAGCAGCAACTGAAGTAGAAATGAAAGAAAAGAAAGCTAGAGTTGAAGATGCTTTACATGCGACAAGAGCTGCTGTTAAAGAAGGTATTGTCCCCGGTGGTGGTGTTGCACTACTAAGAGCGAGTGATAAAATAGATTTCAAAGCGCTTAGTGAGGATGAAATTCTTGGTGCTGAAATCTTGAAAAAAGCATTAGAAGGTCCAGCTAGACAAATTTTTACTAATGCAGGTTTAGAAGCTTCTGTTATTATTAATGAAGTTAAAGGTAAAAAGGGTAATAACGGATATAATGCACGAACAGATAAGTATGTTGATATGATTAAAGAAGGTATTATTGATCCTACTTTAGTCACGAGAACAGCCGTTCAGAATGCTGCAAGTGTTGCTGGTTTGCTCCTTACAACTGAAGCAGTTATAACAGATAAACCTGAGCCTGAAAATTCTACTCCTGCTGGAGGAATGCCTGATATGGGTGGAATGGGTGGAATGGGTGGAATGGGTGGAATGATGTAGTCCATTTTATCTTTAAATAAATAAGTGTAAAAAAAGCAGGAAATTTTCCTGCTTTTTTTATATATTTATAATAACTTTCTCTATGAAAAATACTGGCAATATAACAATAAATCGAAAAGCATCATTTGAATATGAGTTAATTGATAAGTATGAAGCAGGTATGGTTCTTAAGGGTACTGAAGTTAAGTCAATTCGTGAAAATAGAGTTAATATTAAAGAGTCTTATATAAGAATTAAAAATAATGAAATTTTTATAATTGGTATGAATATATCAGAATATTCTCACCAGGGTTATGCGAGCCATAGTCCCACAAGAGAAAGAAAGTTGTTATTAAATAGAAAAGAAATAGCTAAAATCAAGCAAGAAGTAGATGAAAAAGGAAAAACATTAGTTCCTATTAAATTATATTTTAAGAATGGAATAATTAAAATACAATTTGCTATTGCCAAAGGAAGAAAGAATAGAGATAAAAGAGATTATAAAAAAGATAAAGAAATTAAAAGAGAAATAGATAGACGATTAAAAGGTAAAAGATGAATGATATTGATAAACAAATTGCAATAATTAAAAGAGGAACAGAAGAAATTCTTCCTGAAAATATTTTAGAAAAAAAAATACAAAAATCTCTAAAAAATAAAATACCATTAAATGTAAAACTTGGATGTGATCCCAGCAGGCCAGATCTTCACCTTGGTCATAGTGTGGTTTTAAAAAAATTAAGAGATTTTCAAGATTTAGGACACAATGCTATTTTAGTAATTGGTGATTTTACGGCTATGATAGGCGATCCTACAGGTAGAAATAAAACAAGACCTCAAGTTTCTCTGCAGGATACTAAGCATAATGCTAAAACTTATCTTGAGCAAGCAGCTAAGATACTAGATATTAAAAAACTAAAAATTGTTTATAACTCAGACTGGCTGGGTAAACTTGATTTTGCAAAAATTATAGAATTGAATTCTAACTTCACGGTTGCTCAGTTTATAGAAAGAGAAGATTTTAATAAAAGATATAAAAATGGCGAACCAATTTCTTTACATGAGTTTATGTATCCACTAGCTCAAGCCTATGATAGTGTTATACTTAGAGCTGATATCGAATTAGGAGGTACTGATCAAAAATTCAATTTATTACTTGGTAGATCAATGCAGAAAGAGTATGATTTAAATCAGCAATTAATTATTACACTTCCATTACTAGAAGGCCTTGATGGTAAAAATAAAATGTCTAAATCTTATGATAATTATATAGCTTTTAATGATTCAGAAATTGATATGTATGGCAAAACTATGTCTATTCCAGATAATTTAATTATTAAATATTTTAAGTTGACTACTAATGTTTCTTTAAAAGAAATAAAAGATTTAGATTTAATGTTGAATACTCAAAAAATTTCTCATAGAGAATTAAAAAGAAAGTTAGCTAGAGAGATTGTTTCTTTATATTATGACAATAAAGCTGCTTCTATAGCTGAACAACATTTTGACAATGTTATTGTTAATAAGGGTATTCCAGATGATATAGAAGAAACATCTATTGCTCAAGAGTCTCTTTTGATTGATTTTTTATTATTAAATGGAATGGTTTCTAGCAAGGGAGAAGGTAAAAGACTTATAAAGCAATCAGCTGTTAAAATTAATGATAAGGTAGTTGAAGATATTCAGCTAGTTCTAAAGTTAGGTACTGAATATATAATAAAAGTTGGAAAAAGACGATTTATTAAAATTGTTTAGTTATGCTTGTATCTGCCATTGTTAAAATCCCCGTTGCTCCATTATACAAACAGCCTACTTTTAAATCGGAAATGATTACTCAAGCTATAATATGGGAAGAATTAGAAGTTTTAGATAAACAAGATAATTGGTACAAGGTAAAACAATGGGATGATTATGTTTCATGGATTCATTTTAGCTATTTAATAAGTTCAGATGTAGCTAAAGAAAATTTAAATAAAAGAGAATTAATGAAATGGTCCTATATGCTAAATTTTGATTCAGATTTTATAAGTTTAGCAAAAAATAATCGTTATAATCTACCCTTTGGAAGTCTCGTTCCAATAGTTAATTATCAATATAATAAAAATTATTCCATTCATTTGCCAGACGATGAATCTCCTGAATTGATATTATGGCGAAATAGTGCTAAGCCTTTAATAAATTATGATAATTTAATTAAAAAAGGAGAAGAGCATAAATTAGAAATCTCAAAGCTACTTATATCACAATTAGGAGCAAGCTATTTGTGGGGTGGTAAAACTTCTTTTGGATATGATTGTTCTGGTTTTGTACAAACAATTTTAAAAATAAAAGGTATTGATTTTCCAAGAGATTGTTCTGAGCAAATTAAAAGTACTCTTTTAGAAAAAATTGATTTGAATGATGCTTGTACAGGAGATATAATATTTTTTGAAGAAAATAGAAACATTTCACATGTTGGTATATTTGGAGATGAGAATATATTAAAAGATATACATTCAGACAATTACGATGCTGATGATAACACAAGCATATTTTTTCATTGTTCAGGAAATGTTAGAACTTGTATAATTAAACATAAAACAAATTCTTGGGAAGATTCTGTTTTAAAATCTAAATTTCACAGTATTTATAGGATTAAAAATGGAATTAAATAGTAAGGTATTATTACTTAATAATAGTTATGAACCAATATCAATAATTTCTGGCAAAAAAGCTATTATAATGTATTTTTTAAATAAAGTTGATATTATTCAGCGCTCAAACAAGACTATCCGTTCTTTGTATATTAAGTTTGAAATGCCCGAAGTAATCAAGCTGAGAAATTATATTTATATTAAAAGAAGTAAAATTCCCTTAACTAGAAAAAATTTATTAAAAAGAGATAATAGTACTTGTCAATATTGTGGCAAAAGTAAAGGTGAAATAACTATTGATCATGTTATTCCTAAGCATAAAGGAGGTGTTGATTCCTGGACTAATTTAGTTGTTGCATGCAAAAGGTGTAATATGAATAAGGGTAATTATTTATTAAAAGATATTGATATGAGATTGTTGCGAAAGCCATTTGAACCTTCTAGGATTACATATTTGCAAGATATTGGAAGAGAAAACAAATCTTGGCATCCTTATTTATATCTAACTAAAAGGAGTAATTAAATTGAGTAAAAAAATTATATTATCTGGTATTCAGCCAAGTGGAGAATTGTGTATAGGCAACTACTTAGGAGCTCTTAAAAATTGGAAATTACTTCAAAATGATTACAATAGTATCTTTTTAATTGTTGATATGCATGCTTTGACGGTTAGCCAAATTCCTGCTGAATTAAGGCAAAGGTGTTTAAAATTTGCTGCGCTTTACATAGCTTGTGGCATCGAACCTGAAAAAAGCATTATAGCAATTCAATCACATGTACATCAACATGCCGAATTAATGTGGGTTTTAAATTCAATAACATATATGGGTGAGCTAAATAGAATGACTCAATTTAAAGATAAGTCAAAAAATATGAAAAATATTAATAGTGCTTTATTCTCATATCCCGTTTTGATGGCTGCAGATATTTTATTATATAATGCTGATTTAGTTCCTGTTGGAGCTGATCAAAAGCAGCATCTTGAATTAGCTAGAGATTTAGCAGGTAGATTTAATACAAAATATTCAGAAACATTTAAAATACCAGAGCCATTTATCCCAGAACAAGGCGCAAGAATAATGAGTTTACAAGAACCAAGTAAAAAAATGTCAAAATCTGATGAAAATATAAATAATATTATTTCTCTACTTGATTCAGAATCTCAAATTATAAAAAAAATTAATAGGTCTGTTACAGATTCAGATAATAAAATTCTTTGCAAGGATGATAAAGTTGGTATTTCAAATTTATTAAATATATATGCTTCGGTAACTGGTAAATCTATTAAAGAATTAGAACAGGAATATGAGGGTAAATCATATTCTGATTTTAAATCAGATTTATCTGAAAATATTATAGAATTATTAAAGCCTATTCAATCTAAATACAATGAAATAATTAATGATAAAAAATGGTTGGAAGATTTATTGGTTTCCGGATCAGAAAAAGCTTCTTTTATTGCGCGAAAAACCATTTCAAAAGTTTATAGGAAGGTTGGTTTTATAAAAAAATAATATGAGATTAAATAAATTTTTAGCAAAAACTGGTTTAGCTTCACGAAGAAAATGTGATGAATTTATATCTGATGGTCTTATTAAGATTAATGAAAAAATTGTAACTGATTTTTCTTTTAAAGTAGGCAGGGATGACATTGTCAAATTCAAAAATAAGATTTTAGAATTTGAAAATGAAAATATTTTATATTTGTTAAATAAGCCTAGAAATTATATTTGCACTTCAAATGATCCATATGATAGAAAAAAAATTATCGACTTAATTCCTTCTAGATATAGACTTTTTTCTATTGGAAGACTGGATTATAAAACTACTGGATTAATATTGCTTACAAATAATGGAGATTTAGCAAATAATTTTATACACCCTAAAAATAAAATAATAAGAAAATATGAAGTTCATTCAAATAAACAGATTAAAAGAGAAAATATAAAAGCTATTAAAAAAGGTATAGTTATTAATAATACAAAATACAAAGCAGATATATCAATAATCACTAAGATAAAAAACCCAGAATCTTATTTGTGGAGTGTAACTTTGAAACAAGGGAAAAACAGAGAAATACGTAAAATATTTGAATTTTTAAATCAAGAAATTTATAGTCTTCATAGATATGAGTTTGCTGGAATAAAATTAGGTAGTTTAAAACCCGGAAAGTTTAAAAAAATCAAAATATCGGAATTATTAAAATAATATGTATTATAAAATTTTATTTTTATTCTTAGAATCTCAATATAAAATCATTATATTACCTAGCTTTTTGAATTTGGAGAAATATGCTTTATGATTATTGCAATCGATGGTCCAGCAGCTTCAGGAAAATCTACTGTAGCTAAGTTATTAGCAAAAAAATTAGATTTTATACATTTTGGTACAGGTAAAATGTATAGGGCTATTACTGCGTATTGCATTAAAGAGAATTTAGTCGATTTATCAAATGAAAAAATAAGTAAAAAAATAAATTCTATAAATTTTTCATTTAATAATGAAAGTCTAAGTAATCTTCTAATTGATGGCCTTAATTATTCTGATTATTATTATAGTAATGAAACAAACTATAATGTGAGTAAAATTAGTTGTTTGAAATCAATAAGAACAATGATGGTTTCTCTACAACGAAAATACTCATTTAAAAAGAATCTTGTATGTGAAGGAAGAGATATTGGGACAGTAGTTTTCCCTAGAGCAGATTTTAAATTTTTCGTTGAAGCATCAGTTGAGTGTAGAGCAAAACGAAGATTTAAAGAAATTAATAATAACGATGTTTCATTAAAAGATATTGAAAATCTTTTAATTAAAAGAGATAATATAGATATGAACAGGAAGATTTCTCCATTAAAGAAAGCTGCAGATGCAATTTTAATAGATACAACTTTATTAAGTATTGATCAAGTTGTAGATAATATGTATGAAAAAATAAAAAAGGAAAACAAACAATAACATGATTAAAGATAACGATAACCTAAACCAAAATGAAGAAACTATGGAAAATGAATCAGTAACTGTGATTGAGACTGCTGATTTAACTCCGTCTGAAAATTCTAGTGTAAGTACAGAGATTGTAAACTACCTGGATCCCAAAATTTTAAATGTTAAAAAATTCAATACTGATAATATTATTGATAGTGATGATTCTTTAGAAAACAACAATGAAGATTTGAGTTTGTATTCTAATGATGACTTTTCAAATATTTCAGAAAAACAATTAGTTAATGGTGTTATCGTTGCTGTAAATGATAAAGAAGTTCTAGTTGATATAGGATTCAAATCAGAAGGTGTTATAGATAAAAATGAATTTAAATCCATCCCCCATGTAGGTGAAGAAGTTGAAGTTTTTCTTGTTGTTTTTGAAGATAAGAAAGGAAGACTTATTTTATCAAAAGAAAGAGCTGATTTTGAATCTAGATGGAAAGAATTAAGAGAGGCTTCAGAAAATGATACAATTTTAAAGGGTACTATTGTTAAAATTATTAAAGGTGGCCTAGTTGTTGATCTTGGTGTTGTTAATGCATTCCTTCCAGGCTCACAGCTTGATGTAACTCCAGTTTCTGATTTTGAGCAATTTTTAAATACAGAATGCGAATTTAAAATTGTTAAATTTAATGAATTCAGACAAAATATCGTAGTCTCTCGAAAAGCTACTATGATTGAAGATTTATCTGAGCAAAGAAGTCAGTTATTATCGAAATTAGAAGTTAATTCTGATGTTGAAGGAACTGTTAAAAATATAACAGATTTTGGTGCTTTTATCGATTTAGGAGGAGGAATTGATGGATTACTTCATATCACTGACATTACATGGGGTAGAATTAACCATCCTTCTGAAAAATTATCAGTTGGCGATAAACTTACTGTAAAAGTTATTGATTATGACAAAGTAAAAAATAGAATTTCACTAGGTCTTAAACAATTGCTGCCTGATCCATGGGTTGAAGCAATGAGTAGATATCAAGATAATGCTGTAATAGAAGGAAAAGTGGTTAATATGATGAATTATGGTGTTTTTGTTGAAATTGAAGATGGTATTGAGGGCTTAATACATATTTCTGAAATATCATGGACTAGACATATTAAACATCCATCAGAAGTTTATAAAGTTGGTGATAATGTTAAAGCTATGGTTATTTCTATTGATGATAAAACAAAGAAAATCTCTTTAGGTGTTAAACAAATGCTTGATAATCCATGGAATGGTATTGAAGATAAATATAAACCTGGTGATAAAATAAAAGGTGAAGTATTAAATTTAGTTCAGAATGGAGCATTTGTTAAACTAGGCGATGATGATATGGAAGGATTTTTACATATAAATGATATGTCTTGGACTAGAAAGCTTAAAAATTCTTCAGATATGTTAACTAAAAATCAAAATCTTGATTTAGTTATATCTGAAGTATCAGGAAAAGATAAAAAAATAAATCTTAGTTTGAAAAATACGACTGATGATCCTTGGCTTAATATTGATGATTTTTATAAGGTAGATCAAAATATTAATGCTACTGTTTTGCATATTCTTGAAAAAGGAATAATTTTTATAACCTCAGATGAATTTGAGTGTATTTTGCCTATGAGTAAAGTAAAAGATAAAAGTTATTTTAACCTTGGTCAATCATATGATTTAACTATTAGTGAAATTAATGATTCAAACAGAAGAATCGTTTTGAATTATGAAGTTTTAAATGATGATTCAGAAAATTCTGATATTGATCCTGTTGAATCTGATAATGCCGATAATGCTGATGATTCTTCTGAAGATAATTCTAAAGAATAATTTAACTTAAAATATGATTGTTTTAGGTATTGAAACATCTTGTGATGAGACTTCTGCTTCTATAGTCAGAAATGGAATAGTTTTGACTAATAAAATATATTCACAGCAAATTCATAAAAAATATGGTGGAGTTGTCCCTGACTTAGCCTCAAAAGATCATGAAAAAAATATATATAATATTGTTTTAGATTCAATAAATGATTCTAATATTAAATTAGCTGATATTGATGTAATTGCTGTAACATTTGGATCAGGATTGTTAAGTAGTCTTATCGTGGGCTTGAATTTTGCAAAAGGTTTATCTATTGCATTGAATATTCCTATTATTGCTATTAATCATCTTGAAGGTCATTTATGCTCGAGTATTATTAATAATAAATTTATAAAATATCCATATATGAGTTTAATTGTTTCAGGAGGTCACACTCAAATATGGTATTTGAAAGATTTTAATAATTACAAGGTGATTTCAAATACTGTTGATGATGCAGTTGGTGAAGCTTTTGATAAAGGTGCCAGAATATTAGGTTTAGGATATCCTGGAGGTCCAGAAATAGAAAAAAAAGCAAAAAATGGTGACCCCAATAAGTTTAAATTTTCAATACCAAGTGTTAAAAGTAATAATTTGAGTTTTTCATTTAGCGGATTAAAAACAGCATTATTATATAAAAAAAATAATTTAGATGAATCAAAAGAAGCATATTCTATTAATGATTTAGCTGCTTCTTATCAAAAGATTCTTATTGATACATTATTTGATAAACTGAAGAAAGCTTTGGAATTATATAAAGTTGATGAAATATCAATAGTTGGAGGAGTATCTGCGAATAAAAATTTCAGACAAAAAGCAGTAGTATTTGAGAATGATAATAACGTCAAAATTAAATTTCCTGATATGGAGTATTGCACTGATAATGCTGCTATGATTGCAATGGCAGGTTATTTAAAGTATAAGAATAATGAAACTTCAAAATTAGATATTTTACCAAATCCAAATATTTCAAGATAAATGTTAAATCTTGAATCATTTTTTTTTAAACCATTTTATTTTCTGATAATCCTTATATTTTTAATTTTATTATATTTTTATTATAAAAAGCTTGCCCTTTTGAATACAAAATATAAATTTTCATTACTATATCTTAGACTCTTTTCAATTCTTATAATCATTGTTCTTTTATTTAATCCTGTATTTGTGAGGGATGTTAAAGATTCCACCTTTAAGCTAACTTTTTTAATTGATAATTCTAAAAGTATGAAAAATTGGGATAATTCTCATGATTTAAAGAATCAAATTGATAAATTTTCTGAGAAATTTAATGATGCTATTGATTTTGATTATTATTTTTTCGGAGATAGTCTTAGAAATGCATATGATTTATCTTTTCTTAATTATTCAGATAATAATTCAAACTTTTATAATTTATTTAATAACATAAATAAATTAAATTCAGATGAATATATTTTGATAACTGATGGTATTCATACATCAGGATTTAAATATGATGAATCTTTTATTAAAGGTAGTAATATCAATGTTTGGGGATTAGGAACATCTGAGAATTTAGAAGATTTATCTATTTTAGATTGTACAATTGATTCATTAATGGATGAAAAAATTCTTCTTAACGTTAAAATTGAATCGGAGCTTTTAAGTAACGTTCCTTTTAGTTTATTTTTATTAAATAAAGCTAATAATTTAAATGTTTATAATAATGAATTAACTGCAGGAAAATTTATTCAAAATTTTAAATTTGAAGTAAATAAAGATAAGTTTTTTAAAAATAATATTATAGTTCTTAAATCGGATATTTCAGATATTAATACAAATAATAATTTTTATAATTTATACATTGATGACCAAGTAATTAATAAAAAGAAATTTTTAATGTTATCTGGTTCTCTTTCATTTAATACAAAATTAATTAAAAGCATTGTTTTTAATAATAATATTAAATACGACCATTATTATAAATTATCCGATAATAAATGGAATAAAAACTTAGAAAATATTCTTTTCAACAGTTATGATATGGTGGTTTTTGATAATTTTCCACTAACAGATTATGATATTAATTTTTTGAAAAAAAACAAGGAACTACTTGCTGTAAAAAGTATATATTTTATGGGTGATATATCAAAAGAAAATATTCCATCAATTAATAATTTTTTAAAAGATTATAATTATTCTACCTCTATTAAATCAGAACTGCAGTTTAATGAAGTTGATACAAGAAATATTAGTCAAAGTCTTTCTTTATTGTTAAATAAAATCCCAAAATCAGAAACAAATATTTCAATAAAAAAAATAGATGATACCTTAGAAAATTAT
>MDSV01245205.1_pt1 | contig 14509 bp, 13 predicted proteins | sample 810851 | NCBI WGS metagenome assembly MDSV01 (sample SAMN05326640, study PRJNA326480) | marine metagenome | isolation source: seawater | place: Atlantic Ocean: North East | collected 2012 | reverse complement strand
TGTCAAAATTTTATTCAAAAAGAATTTAGTATAGATAAAACACTTCTTACAACCTCTTGCACTGACGCATTAGAAATGGTATCCTTTTTAATTAATGGTAGTTCAGAAGATGAATTTATTGTTCCCTCATATACTTTTTCAAGTACTGCAAATGCATTTGTTTCTAGAGGTATGACTCCAGTTTTTTGTGAAATTGATGAGAAAACTTTAAATATTGATGTAAAAAAAATTGAAGCTTTAATCACAAATAAAACTAAAGCTATAGTCCCAATTCATTATGCAGGAATACCTTCAGAAATGGATGAGATAAATAAAATTGCATCTAAATATAAACTAGTTGTGATTGAAGATGCTGCTCAAGCATTTAACTCTAAGTATAAAAATAAATATGCAGGCTCAATAGGTGATTTAAGTACTTTTTCGTTTCACTCTAGTAAATCTTATTCTTGTGGTGAAGGAGGGGCCCTTAATATAAATAATCCTATTTTTAAAGAAAGAAGTGAGTTTTTATGGGAAAAAGGAACAGACAGAAGTCTAGTTACTAAAGGCTTAAAAAATAAATACTCCTGGGTAGATTATGGATCTTCTTTTCTGCCTTCAGATCTTTTAGCCTCAATTTTACTAGCACAATTTGACAATATTAATTCTTTACAATCAAAACGCAAAAAATTGTTTAATTCTTATGATGAAAAATTTCGGCAATTAGAAGGGTTAGGTCTTCAAAAAATAATAATTCCTAAAAAGACACAAAATAACTTTCATGCTTTTTGGGTTATATTTCCTAGTGCTAAACAAAGAGATTTGTTTATTGAAAAATCTCATAAAAAAAACATATCTCCATACATTGGTTATGTTCCTCTCCATAATTCTAAAATGGGAGAAAAAGTAGGAAAAACAATTTATAAATTAAAAAAAACAGAAAGCATTAGTTCTAGAATTGTTCGACTGCCCTTTTATATAATGTCAGAAATTGAAATAGAATTAATATCTAACTCATTATACAAAATTGCAAAAGAATGTTTAATCGAGAATTAAATTTTTTATTAACTCTTTCCATTTGTTTTTAATTATTTTATTACTGTAATTATCTAATGCATATTTTCTAGCTTTTTGCTTTAAATTTTTATTTTTAGAGTCAAATAATACTTTCTTAATACCATAGGCTAAATCCTCAGAGGACATGTTTTTAGCTAAATAACCAGTGTTTTTGTTTATCAAGTCAGAACCAATTCCAGTATTGAAACATACTACTGGAGTTCCACACATTAATGATTCATTAACCATCATTGGTCCATTATCTTCGACCGAAGAACAGACAAAAACATCAGATTTTGAGTACTCCATAATTAAATCATGGATTGAAAGTTGACCCAAGAAATTCAAGTTAATATCCTTATTAATTGGAAGATTAGCTTTACGCCCTGCAATATTAATTCTAATTGATTTTCTTTGATCATCATCTATATTATTCCAAAAAAAATTGATTGCATTTGAAAAATATATTACTCCTTTACTAGGATTTCTTAGGTCTTGTGTTCCAAAAAGGATACTTTTTGTGTTTTTTTTAAAACTCTTTGATTGTGGTTTAAAAAAATTTTGATCAATAGGGTAAAATATAAAACTTGGATTTTTATGATTAAATAACTTGCTTTTAAGAATTTGTTTTAGGGCAAATGAGGAGGATACATTTACATCAAAATTTATCAATTTTAAGAATATTTCTTTTTGAAAAAAATTTTTTTGAGCTAGATCTTTAAATTTATCAAGTTTTATAGCTGGACAGTTTGAACAATTGTTAGTATATCCATCACAATCCCATGACCAATGACATCCCCCCGTCATAAATGAAGTATCAACTATATTGAACATAACTTTACAATTAGTTTCCTTTTGAATCTCATAAATGGTTTTAAAGTTTATAAAATGAGAAGAATAATGTATAATTAAAATATCCGGTTGAAATGGAAAACAACTTAATAATTTTGATGTCTTCAGATAATTATTTTCTTCATTGTAATTATAAAAATTATATTTTCTATTAAACTTTTTGCTCAATTTTTGATAGAATAAGTGTTTTAAGTATCTATATATTTTGAGTCTGAAAAAATAAAAGTTATTTAGAACAAGTGATTTGTTTTTAGATTCACCAGCCAAAGATATAACATGTGAATCTGAAAATGTATTTAAAACTTCGTTTATTCTTAATACTGCATTTCCAGCTCCTCCGTTATTTGAGGTGCATATATTTATTATTTTAATCATTAAATAAGATGAAAAATGTTCATAATTTAGCGATCAATTAAAATTATTATTCTATAACTTACTATGTCTTCTTTTTATTTTATAGATTGTTCTCCAATCACTTTTAAAATAATAATTTGTTAGAGAATATCTTTTTCCACTTTTAATAATTTCTCCTCTGTGAATAAAGCTTCCATCAAAAATTAACAAAGTTCCAGCATTAGCAGTAATTGTTTTGATTTTTAAATCAGGATTGCACTTAATCTCAGAATTTGAGAATCTTGGAGGAACAGTTGGTAATCCTTTAAAAAACATAATAGTCTTTGTTATAAAATTATAAGTTCCTGGTCTTCTCTTTATATTCAATTTTTTACTATTCGTAATTATAGAAAATGGTCCATTACTTCCATTAACATCACTTAAATAAACCATTGCTTTAAGAGATTTATCTTCCGAGTCTTTGTGCCAATCACCTCCACTATTAGACTTAAACTTTTGATCATGAACAACTTTTCCAGCAACAGTAAAATGAGAAATTAGTTTTTTCTTATAATAATTTGATACGATTTTTTGAATGAATTTATCTTTTGAAAAAAGTAATGTTTTTTTACATATTTTTTCAAATTTAAATATTCTAAAATCTCCTTTTATTCCCTCAGAACCCTGATTGATTACATTACTTGATGGTTCTAACATTTTATTGTCAACATTTTCTATGATTTTTTTACAATCATCTTTTGAAAGGTATTTAGGAATTACAACAACTCCTTCTTCATTTAATTTTTTTATATAATCCATGCTAATTTTGTTTCTTTAATATTAGTCAACACAGCTAAAGGCTATTAATTATTGTTTTTAATTGTGTTGAATAATCATATTTCTGAACTGACCTATAACTGTTTTCTATAATTTTTCTTCTTTCAACTGAATTTACTAAATAATAGTCAATTTTTTCTTTTAAATCATTTTGATCAGAGAACAAAACAATGTCAAAATTGTTTCTAAAGTAGTTTGAAATAAATGGTAATGATTTTGATATCTGCAAACTTTTACAAGCTGGAATTTCAAATGCTCGGATATTTATTCCATCATTCAGAGTTTGATAATCATTTTGAAATAAATTTATAACAATTTTAGATTGTTTTAATTTTTTATAATAATCAAAACCCCACAATCCTGATTTAAATTTTTCTTTAAATTTAAAGCCATTAGGGACTTGATCAATACCATATCCATATAGTTCAATTGAACTATAATTTTCAATCAAAAACTCTAGATATTTCCACCTATTGGAGTGGATTTTTGCAACTGATCCTATAAATACAATATCTATTTTTTCAGATTCTTTAAATTGTTCAATTTCATCAATTATTTTAATTGATATAGCTTGAGGTATCATTAGAAATTTTTTTGGGGTTTGTTTAAAAAATGATAGATAATCTTCTCCGGATACAATTAGATCAAAATATTCCAGAGTTTTATTTGGTCTATAATTGTATCCTAATTGGTCAGGAAACAAACCAAACCATTCTATAGATTTAACTTCAAGCCTATATAGTTTTTTTAAAAATGTTTTAGTTATTGTAGGGTTTAATTCGGTGAAATAATAATCAATTTTTTCACTCCTAATTCTTCTGAAGATTAATCTATAAAGAAAAAAATTATCAATAAACCCAAAAAAAAAGTTGTAAGGAACAAAAAAGTATTTGTAATATTTAGACCTGTATAAAATATTCCAATTAAAAAAATAATGCATCCTAAAGGATACAATAGGAGTTATTTTATTTTTTTTTAATCCTTCAATCATTCCTCTAACATGTGAAGAATATTTTAAAACTCCTTCTAAAAAATTTGCTTCCATAGAAGCTTTCCTGAGAATATCTCTAGGGAGGTTCATATGAATGAAAAACTTTTTACGCATTATAAAATTTTTTAATAAGGTTCGTGGTATATAGTATTTCATCTCTCTTCAAATGCTCTGAAACAGGTAAGCTCAGTATATTTGAATCATTTTTAAATGAAAAAAAAGATGAATAGTCTGTTTTTAAATGTTTATAAGCATTCAATTTCGGGAGTGCAATTGGATAGTGTATTCCTGTCTCAACACCATTATTACTTAAAAAAGATTTTAAGTTATCTCTATTTGAAACTCTGACTACAAATTGATGATATACACAAAATGCCCATGATTCTTGCTTAGGTAAAATTAATTGATTGATTCCTGAAAGCTGATCAAAATAAATTTTTGCGTTTTCGATTTTCAAGGAATTTATTTTATCTAAATATCTAAGTTTAATATCTAAAATTGCTGCTTGAATATTATCTAATCTAGAATTTCGCCCTTCAAATTCATGATTATATTTGTCTAGCCTTCCATGATTTGAAATCATTTTACATTTTTTAGCTAATGAACTGCTATTAGTGACAATACAACCAGCATCTCCAAAAGCACCTAAGTTTTTTCCAGGATAAAAACTAAAAACACCTATATCTCCAATACTTCCTACTTTATTATTATAGTATTTAGCTCCGTGAGCTTGAGCGCAATCTTCAATAATTTTAATATTTTTCTCTTTTACTAACTCTTTTATTCCATCCATATTGGCAGGATGACCATATAAATGAACTACAATTATCGCACTTGTTTTTTTAGTTATTTTTCTTTTGATACTTTCAAGACTTATAGTGTAATTTTGGGGGTCACAATCTGCAAAAACCACTTTAAGCTGGTTATTAGTTACAGCTTCCGAAGAGGCAATGAATGAATTTGATGGGACGATTACCTCGCTTTGACGCTTCAAACTCAAAGCTTTAATTGCAATCTCAAGTCCATCCGTACAATTCCCTACACCAATACAATGCTTAGTTTGAGTATACTTTGCAAAATTTTTTTCAAATTCAAGCTTTTCTTTACCACCTATAAATCTTGAATTAGATATCAGTTCTAAAAGTTTATCTTCCACTTCTGTTTTGACAATTTTATTGAAAAAACTTAGATCACTAAATTTAATTTTCATAGGTTCCTAATTTAGTTTTATAGTCTTTTCTATTATCAAAAATTATTTTACTAGATGTCTCAATCGATGAGTAAATTGCATTTAAAAGCCTTATTTGATTAATAAAGTTTATGCCATCAAATTCTGATTTAGAATTGTTTTTTATTGATTTAGATATTTTATCATAAAAAATCTGATGTCCTTTTCCGTAAACATCCTCTATGACATAATTCTCATCAATATTTGCTTTGTAATTTAATAATTTAACAGCTTTGAGTTCATTTAAAGCTTCTCCACCAATCATATAAAAGCCTTTTTCAGAAAATACGGAAATAGAACCTTCAATGTTTTTTGGTCTTATTGCGGTTGTTAATTGGAAATTAACTAAGCATCCATCTTTATATTTAAAATTTATCAAGGCTGTATCTTCTGTTTCAATTTTATTTAAAGCTCTAGAGCTGTCAGCTGATATAGAATAAGGATCACCAAGTAGTTTATGGATAATATCAATATAATGAATTCCCTGATTAGCAATTGCTCCTCCATCTGAAATCCACTTTCCTCGCCATCGATCAGAATTATAGTATTCATCTGATCTACTCCAATATAAGTTTACTGAACACAAAAAAATTTTTCCAAAAAAATTTTGATTTTTTAATTCAAATAATTTTTCAACTGTTTTATTTAGCCGATTTTGATGTACTACAAAGATTCTTGTTGAATTTTCAATACACTTTTTTACTACTCTCTTTGCTCCAGATGTTGTTAGGACAAATGGTTTTTCTACTATTATATTTTTGATTTTTCCTGCAATTTTATTAATAATATTTTCATGAGAACCAGAGTCAGTTAAAACTGAAACTACATCCAGATTTTCACTTGAAATCATCAATTCAAAATCTTGATATGTGTTTAAATTTGATTTAAGATTTAAGTGTTCAAGTTTTGATTTATTTTTATCACAAACTGAAACTAAATCAAATAATTGATTGTGATTTATAGATTCAATATGCTTTTTTGAAATTCTTCCACAACCAATAATTCCTATTTTATAAACTTTATTGTAAGTTCTTATACCATTCATAAACTTTTGTTATTCCTTCTTCAAAATTTATTTCACTTTTCCATCCTAATCTTCTTATTTTAGAAGAATCTAAGAGTTTTCTTGGGGTTCCGTTTGGATAACTTATATTCCAACTTATTTTTCCTTTAAAATTACAAATCATAGCAATCTTATTAGCAATGTCTTTAATTGAATATTCTTCGCCAGAACCAACATTATATATACTTTCTTTCACTTCGTTTTCTAAAACAAATAAAATTGCACTACAAAGATCATTAACATGCATGAATTCTCTCAAGGGGGTTCCGTCTCCCCAGAGCTCAACATTTTTTTCTTCTTTTGTAGCTTTATCTATTTTTTTAATTAAAGCAGGAATCACATGTGATGTCTCTATATCAAAATTATCATTGGGGCCATACAAATTGGCAGGCATTAGACTTATAAACTGTTTGTTCTTATTAAATATTTTCTCGCATAATTTTACTCCTGTTATTTTTGCAAGAGCATAAGCTTCATTGGTTTTCTCAAGTGAATTAGTTAATAAGTAGTCCTCTTTTATAGGTTGGGGAGAATTTCTAGGATAAATACACGAACTTCCAAGAAAAATAAATTTATTAACCCCTAAATCATAAGATGCTTTAATTAAGTTATTTTGAATTAGCATATTATCCATTAAAAAATCATATGGAAAATTATTATTAACCATTATACCCCCAACCCTAGCTGCACAGTCAATTACAACTTCAGGTCTTTCTTTTTTAAAAAATTGAAATACAGCTTCTTGATTTCTTAAATCTAGTTTATTATGTGAAGCCACGATAATATTAGAGTATCCTTTAGTTTTTAATAATATTTGACAAGCAGATCCTACCATTCCTCTGTGACCTGCTATATATATTTTTGTTTTTTTATTAATCACTATTTCAACTTAAAATTTAGTTTTTGACTACTTTAAGATCTGTTTTTTAATAATTTTTCCTTTTCTATTAACTTTAGATCAGAAAACATCATCTCTTTAATCAGATCCTCTAATTCATATTTTGGTTTCCATCCTAATTTTTTATTAGCCTTAGATGCATCTCCAACTAATATGTCAACTTCAGTTGGCCGAAAATAATTTTTATCAATTGCCACTACCTCTTGACCTTCTATTATTTTATATTTTGAATTATTTGATGACAACACATATCCTTTTTCATTAATTCCAGATCCCTTAAACTCAATTTCAACATTTATACATTTAAAACTCATAATAACAAAATCTCTTACAGAAGTTGTTTTTCCAGTTGCAATTACCCAATCTTCAGGCTTATGATGTTGTAATATCATCCACATCATTCTCACATAATCTTTAGCATGTCCCCAATCTCTCTTAGCGTCAAGATTTCCTAAATAAATTTTATTTTGCAAGCCCAAAGCTATTTTAGAAATTCCTTGAGTAATCTTTCTCGTAACAAAAGTTTCCCCTCTGATTGGCGATTCATGATTAAATAAGATTCCATTACAAGTAAACATATTATATGCTTCCCTATAGTTCACAGTAATCCAATAAGCATATAGTTTTGCTACTCCATATGGACTTCGAGGATAAAATTGGGTTTTTTCAGATTGAGGAACTTCCAGTACTTTGCCGTATAATTCTGAAGTAGATGCTTGATATATTCTAACTTTTTTTTCCATCCCTAAAAGTCTAATTGCCTCAAGTAGTCTTAAAGTACCAATACCATCAGTATTTGCTGTATACTCTGGTAATTCAAAAGAAACACCCACATGACTCATTGCAGCTAAGTTATATATTTCATCTGGCTGAATTTCTTTAATTAATCTAATTATATTAGAACTGTCAGTCATATCTCCATAATGCATTATAAATTTTTTATTTTCCAAATGCGGATCTTCATATAAATGATCAACTCTATCAGTATTAATTAGTGAAGTTCGTCTTTTCATACCATGAACTATATATCCTTTTCCAAGAAGAAATTCAGACAAATAAGCACCATCTTGTCCCGTGACTCCAGTTATAAATGCTGTTTTACTCATAATTATTAATGTTTAAAATTTAATTCCATACTGAACTATATTTATAGTCATGATCATCTTTAAAATTCTCTAAACGAATATTTAATTCTAACTTTTCAATCCCTAATCTAATTAATTTTTCATAATCTGATTCAAAATATTTTAGTGGTACAAAATATAATTTAATCTTTCCATTAAAAGAAAATTTATTAAGCTCAAGTATGTTCCAATATGCTGAAGATATAAATCCGATGATTTTCGAAGGAATAATATCTGATTTAATAAGCATTACTTCAAAAGCTATATTACCTTTTGAAACCGTAATTCCCGAATTTTCTAGTTTCTTAAGAAATTTTACGCTCTCTCTTCTGTGCGGAAAGTATATAAATTCTTTATTTAATTCTGAAAGCTTTTTTAATATATTAATATGATTTTTTTCTCCAATTCTTTGATAAACTCTCGATCCTATAAAGTAAGTAACATCTGATTTTTTTTTAAGTTTATTTAATCTCTTCAAATTATTAAACTCATTTTTCATAATATTTTTAGATTTACCCAAATCATAGCTGGTGAAAAAGTAAAGATTTGATGGGAATTTAATAAATTTCCTTATGAAATTTGGATAACTTAAATTCTTATATCTTGAGAATGATTCGGGAGTAACAGATCCATCATCTACTAAAACTGATCTATTTTTTTTTATTAAAAAGCATAAAAAAAGATGATGGTTGTCTAGTAAATGTCCCAAAACAAAGTAGTTTACTTTTCTAACTTTTAATGCAATCAAAGCAAAATACAAATAAGCTAAATATTTTCTTCTTCTAACATATAATATGTTTTTAATACCTAAAGCAAAAGATGTTTGTTCAATATGTGTCTTTTGGTTTTGGTTCATAAAAAGTACAATAATTAGATTATTTTTGAGATTTTCATTTACAATTAATTCCTGAATATTAACTAATTGTAGGGGTGAGGAAATTATATAAAGATTTTTTATCATTTGATCTTTAAAATACAATTAACAGGACTTCCGTCTGAATTCTTTATCATAAGTGGAGAAATAATTATTTGCTCTGGAAAATCACCTTTATTAATTTCAGATAATTTCATGTCCTCTAAAATTAAAATACTTGATTTTCTTTGTAAAAACTCTAAATGGGCTAGCTTGCCCATCTCTCTATTGTTGATTGATGTTAAAGAGATTGAATCAAACCCAAAGATTTTTAAATTTTTAAATTTTTCTCTGAATTTAATTCCTAAATCCATATGATAAGAAAGATTATCACTCCAATATTTATTTTCATTTCTATACTTTTCAAATCCAGTTTTCAAAATCAGTACTTCTATGTTTTTTTCAATTCGATTACATTCATTTTTTATCAATTCAAAATTTATTATCTGGTTTGGTCTAGGAATTTTATCTAAAAAAATAATTCCCACTTTGTTAAAAACAAAAAATGGCATTGAATAATCTGATGAAGACTTCCCTTTGTCAAAAAAATGTTTAGGAAAATCAATATGAGTTCCGATATGATTATTAAAACTCCAGAACTCTGAATTAGCAGTTCTTCCTTTTTTTATTGAAGAAATTGATTCTCTGTTAAATCCTCCTTGATCCCCATAAGTTGGTGATGATTTATCAATCCAATGAGAAAGTGAAATATAATTACTCATTTAAATATATTTAACTTACATTATATTCTGCCTTGCCTATTATCATATCAATAACTGTTGTAACCCAAATTGAATGAGTATTCTCAATAATGTTATAAGCTTGACTAGGAACCCAAAAATTTACATCCCCAATTTGTTTCAATTGATTTTCTATTGAAAATCCTGAGAAAGTTATGACTTTTAGTCCTAGGTTTTTTGCTTTAATTGCGGCGTTAACCACATTCTTAGAACTACCACTTGAACTTATCAGTATCACTATATCACCTTCTGAATAATATGATTCAATAGCTTTTGCTAGCCAATTCTCATATCCGTAGTCATTAGCATAAGCTGTAATAAGAGATGAGTCTGTAAAACAAACTGCTTTAATTTTAGCTTGCTTTGTAAAATCATTTGCAGCATGACTCGCAATAGATGAACTCGCTCCATTTCCTGAGAGCATTAATTTTGAATTAGCCTTTTTAGCTTTTATACACATTTCTTTTAGCTTAATTAATTCCTTATTTACATTAGTTTCAAAAAGCGAAACCCTATACCTTTCAAAATATTTTTTTAACCAGTTTTCCATTATATTTAATTTTTATAAACTTTTTCAATTGTTTTCATTAACAAAATTGCATCTGACGAATTTCCTAATTTAGGCTTAGTTTCCATTTCTATTGAGTCAAGAAAATGATTTATCTCAAGTTCCCATGAAAAATCTTCATTAAATGTAATTTGCTTCTCTTTTTTTGATGAACCAGCAACAAATGGATATTTATTTTCAATTATGGTGAGCTGCTCGTCTCCATATGATCCTGAGCTTGTTTTTAGTCCATTTAAAATCAAAGACCCTTTTTCAAAAAATAATTCAAAGGAAAACAGGTATCTCCACTGAGTCATTGTAGAATGAAGTGAAGCACAGACTCCAGTTTTTGAATTTTTAAAAATTGCAAAAACATTATCTTCAATTCCAGGAATTTTCCAATATAAATTAGAAACAAAAGATTTCACCTCATCTAGTTCCCCTCCAAAATACAAGAATAGGTCTAGCAAATGAATCCCCTGATCTAGAAAAATTCCACCACCTGACTTTGTTTTATCTACCCTCCAATCTTTTAAATAGTTTTTATCTACTTCCTTTCCATATCGACCCCTCATCCATAATAAATCTCCAAGAAGGTTAGTATTGATAATTTCTTTCATCCTAATTATGCTTCCATGAAATCTATGATTAAAACCAAACATAAGAACCTTATTATTAACTTTTCTTTCTACTTTATTAATTTCCATAGTTTCTTTTAAGCTAATTCCAGGGGGTTTCTCTGAAAAAACATTAATGCCTCTATTTAAAGATTTAATTATAAGTTCTTTTAAAAGATAATTTGGAGTACAAATAAAAACTGCATCAATCCCTGAATCCAAGACTTGTTCAGCTGATTCCATTAAATCTATCTCTAAATCTATGTTTTTAAGCCCTGGATCATAAACAGAAACTACTTTAGATCTTGAATCTTTTCTAAGAGCATCATGTCTAATCTTGCCCATCTTTCCATATCCAATTATACCAACTTTAATAACTTTCATTTAAATTTTTATAAAATTCTTTAAAATCATTTGCTAAACCATCATAAAAATTAATACAACTACTGGCAATATGTGGAGTTTTAATTAAATTATCTTTAATCGAGTTGAGTATTCCATTATATGGTTCCTTCGAAAAAACATCTAATGCCGCATAAATTCTTTTAGATTCTAATTCTTTATAGAGCGCATATTCATCTATGATATGTCCTCTTGAGGTATTTATTAAACAACAATTGTTTTTTAATTTAGATAATTTATTTTTATCCATAAAATGATATGTTTGTTCATTTAAAGGCAAATGAAGAGTAATAAAATGTGAAAATTTTAATTTATCATCTAATTCATCCATTGAATTAGTTAATATGTCAAATGTGTCAACATTAAAAATTGATGAGGTAAGATTAAATACTTTTCTCCCAATATTACCTAATCCAATTATTAAAAGATTCGTGCTCTTCAAAGATTTTCGTTTCTTTTTTTCCCAATTTTTAAAATTTCCTGTGGAAATATAAAAAAGTGAAAAAATTTGATGTAAAGTAAATATTGCTGTTTCGTTATAAATTATTTCTTTAGTCTTATTTGAGGGTAATTCAATTATTATATTTCTTTTTCTTGCCTCTTCGAATGGAAGGTTATCAGTTCCGACACCCGTTTTAAAAACTCCTTTTAATTTAGGAAACTCTTTTAAATTAATTTTTTTTCCACCCACAATAATTATCTCTGCTAAATTTTTATCAAGCGTATAGTCAAGATTTTTATTATAGTTAGAAATTGTATTTGTTAAATTATATATCTTCATCTTTTTTTCATCTCTTTAAATGATTTATCTATAATTAATAATGCATTATCAAAATCATTTCTACTAGACAATAAGTGTGGACGAAATCTTAGCATATTTGATCGTGTAGGATTACATAATAATCCATTTTTTTTTATCACCTGAACAAAATCATTTCTATTTTTTTTTGTTTCAAAATCCATTGCAATTAAATATCCACAGTGTCTAATGTTTTTTAATTCTGGGTGTTTTTTTAATTCTGAAACGAAGTAGTTTGAATTTTTAATAATTTGGTTTGATAAGTTTTTTTTGTTTTTTAATATTTTTAAAATTGATAGTGACCTAAACATATCTATTAAGTTTGAATCCCAAGTTGCCTCTAGAGTTGATGGGGATTTAAAAATTGAAGAGTGTTTTTGGCTAACCATAATTCCTGATAATTGAGCTTTTTTTCCAAAAACTAAAATATCAGGAACAACCTCAGTATAATCGAAATACCACTTTTTCCCAGATGAATAAAAACCTGTTTGTATCTCATCAAAAATTAGTGGAATATTTAAATCTAAAGAAATTCGTTTTAATTCTTTTAAATATTTAATACTCAGATAATGATCCCCATATGTGCATTGAATTGGTTCAACTAAAATTCCTGCAATTCTATTTTCATAAATTTTAATATAATTTCTTACAGATTGTATAGACTCCTCTATAGTTTCTATATTTATTGACTTGCTTCTTTCACCATAAAAAGGTCTTAATCTTTGCCAATAGTTCCCAGGGAATCCATCTAATCTCGATTTAACGCTGTCAAATCGATCAGTAAGAATTCCTCCGTAGCCATATATTCCATGAAATGATCCTTTAAAAGTGAGAATTATTGGGTTTTCTTTTTTTGATGATTTTATTGCTGTTTTGACTGCAGCTTCAATTGCTAATGCTCCACTTGATGTAAAATAATAATTTGAAAACTTGTTTAGTGACATTTCTGACTTAAATATTTCTTCAAAATCTTGAAGAATATCCGAATTAATTTCACAGTTAGTTATTTTATTAAGCACTAAGCTTTCCTTAACATCTAATTCTTTATAATAATTTATTAACTCTTCGTTATTATACCCAACGCACAGTGTTGAATACATTCCCATAAAATCTAAATACTTTCTTTTAGAATTTAAATCATATATATATGAGTCTTTTGATCTAGCTAGATCAATTTTTATATTATTTATAGACGAATCATTCATTATTATAATCTTTTTCCAAATAAATATGTTCAACATCATCTCTTGAAACTGCCATTCTTACTGATAGATGTTCTCCAATCGCTTTAATTTTATGGATTGTATTTCTTTTTAAATAAATCAGATCACCTTTTGATGCATTTAATAGTTTATTATCATACTCAAACTCCCATTCTCCTTTAATTATTAACCACCATTCATCCCAATTATCATGATAATGCCTCCTATTTCCCTCACCTGGCATTTGAGCTAGTAATGTGGATCTGTTTGAATCTGAATTAACAAGTGTATAAGACCAACTCGAATCTTTAGGCATTGATTCAATTATTTGATCAATATTTGATTTCATGTTGTTTTGATATTCAGAAATATTATTTAGAATTCCATCAGAGGGTAAAATTCTACTAACATCTGAATCATAAATTAAATCGTTAGTTGAATAGTATTTTTTTTCTTGAACTTCATTCTTACTTATCATTTTGGCAACAATTTCAGCAAGAGCAAAATCTTCTTCATTATCAATATCAATTGTTGAATAGCCCTTGAGTTCAAAATAACCTGTTTTAGAAGCTCCACCATGGTATGGCCCATTATTTTCTTTATAATTTTTAATAAATGTCTTTGAATCCCATATCATTAAGCTACATGCATATGAATATATGGAGTCTAATTTTTGAGATGGTAACGTGTGCTCTGTTTTATTAAAATTAATTGGTTCATTATTATAAATACATTCAATTTTATTTTCTTTAACAGAAATCAAAGTTTTATATGATTTAGAATCAAATTCTTTATCAAACAAAATAATATCCTCTGAAGAAATAAATGGCGATGTCGGAAGGATTTGCATCACAGAATTACAATTAATTTTTGTTAAAAAATCAAACATAAAATCGTCATTAGTTGCTGAATCACTAGCATATTTTGC
>MDSV01155710.1_pt1 | contig 14510 bp, 11 predicted proteins | sample 810851 | NCBI WGS metagenome assembly MDSV01 (sample SAMN05326640, study PRJNA326480) | marine metagenome | isolation source: seawater | place: Atlantic Ocean: North East | collected 2012 | reverse complement strand
GTGGGAGGAGCGCGATCACGAGCATCGATGCCGTGGTGACGAGAAAGGGGAGGTCCGTGTCCTGCAGCGGATTTCGAGCTCGCATGATTCCCGAAGAAAACATTGCCAGCATCATTCCCTGGAATACGACTCGCCTCCACGATGGTGTATGGCCCGCCTCGGATGGAACGCACGTGTGTATGAGCTGCTCGAGGACGAGAGAAACCAGGTAAACCACGACCGCTGGTCGGAGCGCGTTGAAGACGAGCGATACGCCGTGCACCCTTCCCACTCGAATGGGATGTCGCATGAGCAAGACGGCCGTCGCAACGGATATGGCGAGCGTTCTGACGGCCGATACCACCCCCGCGGGTATGAGCCAGCACGATAGCACCGATACAAACGAACAGCACACCACCGAAAACACAGTTTGTATGCCGGCGAGGTACAGCCCCACATTTGTAAACTCTATCATTGAATCTTCTGCATCTGAACCTAGAGATCGTTTGGTTGCCTGGTGCTTCATGGTGGAACGTATCCCAGCTGTTATGTTTCTGAACGGAGTGTTGCGTTTGTGCATTTTTAGAACGACTGCGCCTTAGCGCATATCTCAGAGTCAAGCCGTGTGGCCGTTTCCCTATATCCGCAACGCTAGCGTTTGGATGGAATCTCACGCTTTCCACGTTTTGTACATCGCGTTTGATTCACGTAGCCGAGCAAGGATCCCGATCCGCAATTTGAAGGCTCGGAATCTGCGGGTTTACGGTGTCGTAGCCTTCGGAATCCTCTGCTTCTTCCGAGCCGGACATTTAGAATCCGCGCGGTGCAGCTGGAGGAGTGGTACCGGGAATCCCTCCCACGGATCACAATTGAACTTGAGCAGATGGGCGTTTTCTGAGCGACCTCTCGATTTGTGCAGAGTGACTTTGCTATCTGAGTGCACCGCGTGCTCTCTTTGGAAGAGAACCCTCTCTGCTTTTATGCGCTGCGCCGTTGCGCCGTTGCGTTCGTAATGCCGTTTGGTTAGTGAGAGGTCTGGTCGGAGCGCGTTGGTGGCTTCTGCCTCGCCATGAAGGTCGTGCTTCATGCTGGGCGGATAAAAGTTAAGGATGCGCCCACTTCGATCTTGGACTCCGAAAGTCTGCTCGGCCCTCTTCCAAAGCGCCCTTCTGCATGGGACGGTTTGGGGTTCGCGTCCGAAATTCGAAGGGCGGAAAAAATGCGCCATGAGAACTCTGACGACGAGGACGGTCCTTTTGGCTACCCCGGGTTTGGCCCCGGTCCCAAATCTGTTCACAGGGAGCATTCCGAAAGCGAATCGGTAAGCAGCGGTTGGAGGTGCGCAGGCTGTGGAAACATCGACATGTCGTGCTTGGAAGAAAACCGAGACCGTGAGACGATGTGCACCAAGTGCGGAGCGGTGCTTCACGTGTGCATGAAATCGCTGTACCGAGAAAAAGCGTGCAGCGCATCCGAAGACGGCACGGTTAGAGCGGATCTCAAATGGGGCTTCGAAAGAGCCGAAGATGTGACGTTTGAAACGTGCAAAGAAACTCGAGAGCGTCGCCGGGCCGCTGCATGTGCTACTCAGGTTGGAATGGCCGCAAAGCGCAAGCTGGGCATAGACCACGCTCTGCACAGGGTGTCTGCAGACGTGGAAAGGGAGATGCAATCGGAGTCGTGCTTGGGGAAGGCAGGAGAGAAGAAGCTGAGTGCAATTGCTCCGTTCCTCGCCATGTGCATCAAGGCGGCATATCCAGTGCACGACGAGGTCCACGAATACGCTCGCGACTTTTTATTCAAGGTGGTTAAGTCGGCAACTGTTCATTCTCAAATCTGTGGCGGGAATGGAAGCGGTCTTTGCAGCATCGACCTCGTGTCCAAATCGAACCGTCTCATCGCGCTGTATTCTTTTCGCGCGTGCCTGAAGATCCTCGTCGACACTCATGGAACTGATGCCTGCCCTGTGTCTTCCAACGTTGAAATTTCGTCCCTTCACCGACTCGAGCTTGTGGCTCGCACCCTGGAGATAAAGGGATTCAGCGACCAGCAGCGCGAGAAGGTGAAGCACGTCGTCGGGATGCTCTCTGCGATGGATTCGTCCACGGCAAAGGTATCTTGCATGCCTTGCACTGTTGCCGCGGAGGCACCAGCAAGCGCAGGCTGTTACGACCAGGGGTGCTCCGACTACGCGTGCAATGAAGACGACGAAGTGTTCCCATCGAGCGCAAATCTGCATCGCTCGATGAGCGGCGAGACAATCGTCCCTGCTTCCGTGGCGATCGGGGTGTCTGCAATCGCCGTCGCCGACAAGATATGCTCTGTGAGTAACGCGGTGGCCGGGATGTGCAAGATCATGCAAGCGTCTCCGGCCTGTCTCGCTCGCGCAATGTCGATTCTTCAGTACGACGACGTGGCGTCGACGATAAAGATGGATTTTCTCCCCGCAGACGCGGTCGCGGTTATAATCATGCGAGTGTCGGTCGACGAAGAAACCTTCGGCACTTGCATAAAAGAAACCGCTCATCGTATTTGCACGAGGCACGGACTGTCGTATAGCTCTCTGGAGTCGCGAGTCTCGTTGTACCGTAGCCTTGTAGAAGTTTGCGACGAGTCGTCGACCTCGGCCGCCTCTGCAGACGCGTCCGACGATCTGTTTTAGTGAGTAACCAGCACCGGTCTTTGCGATGATGCGCGCTTTGCGGCGTTGTCGCGCGCACCACGCGTTACTTGAGCAACATATAGAGAATTGATGGTCCGTACAGGTCCCCGTTCTTCTTGTTGAGCCAATAGCAGTGTTAACGTGCTACCAGTTTTGCGCTATCTTCGCGTAGGCACTGGCTTCTAAAAGCGACTCAAAGGGAGCGGTGCAAGGGTGTACCCTCTCGGTTGTTTGTGAGCTTCGGCTGATCTTGTGCAATATGAGCTTGCTTGCAGCAGTCACTCCCTCTACGCAGCCACTGAGCGGCGTTAAGCGGCCTCTGCAGGGCAATCCTACTCGCGTCCCGCGCAACCTCCCCGCCTTCCGAGGCGTTCCGTCCTCCCCCGGAGACGCGATCAAGGTTCCAAAGCTTTCTCAAGGAAACAAGCCGAATCGCGAGACAAACGTTTGTATTCCCTACCCAAGGGTGTGTCCCCTGGAGTTTCTGAGCACGTACTGTGGACGCCTTTCCCCGGGAGACGTGGCATTTGTTCAGAGACGCCCGGTTGGATACTCCGCTCCGAATCCCGGATCCATGCAGTACATGACCGCAAGTCAGGTTTCGGGATCCGTGAGCAGGGTGGTCGGTCTTAACGGCGTGAACCGACTTTTGCACGGCGTCTCCGCCGACGGAGGGTGGGTTGAAGGAGCGAACGTTATAGATGCCAGGGACATGGCTGCGGCAGCTGAGTACGACTCTCAAATACGATCCGGAGTGGACCCTGGTGACGCTAAAGCAGCAGCGGATGCGGAGAGAGGAAAGGAAATTCGCGGTATTGGAGACGCCAGTCTCGTTTGTGACAACGTAAAAGGCGGATTCCGACTTTCGGTATTGGACGCACACAGGCTAGACGGTGTTGTCATCTCCAACGACGAGCCTTACTCCTTTACTCACAACGGTTCGAGGGATGCTACAATCTTCAACCTCGCTGTGCAGGGTCCTACGGCGTGCAACAACGGGTACTTTTCCTATGAATCCAACAACGGAGGAAGAGGAGTGGAAGCGTACCCTCGCGGCTCTCAAGACAAAGAGCTCCTCATGCGCGGGATTCCAGTCAACAACTATGGGAGTGGCGGATTTGCGGGCACATCAGACTTTGTGTCTTCCTTCACTGGAATCTACACGGAGTACCCTCACCAGATGTTCGATAGACACGTGGAGATGGGAAACACCCTGTACGTTGGTCTTCGCGCCTTCTCGTTGTCCGATTTCTGGGCTGGAATGATCGCTTTGCAAACGGTAGAGTCTCTGAAAGAGACCCGGGATGCGGATGGATTCAAGTCGCACGAGGTTCTCAAAGCAATTTCCGACCTCAAGACAGCCTTTAAGGAATTGGCGGACGCTGATAAAAGCAGCGATGATGCGGTGGATGCCACTCTTGACGCCCTTCCTTCGTACGGCTCGATGTCCGCAGACCAAAAGAACGCAATGGAGGAACGTGCCGAGGCCGTGTTGACCAACTTGTGGATTGCCCCGTCCTTTATGGAAAACAATGCCTCCATTCCCATCAAGGATCTCCAGTACAAACTCTACTATCAGTATATGCCATTTTCCTCCCGAAGCGCGGACCTTGCTCAGATATACAGCGACGCTAAGGCTGCGGCTGCTGATGATGATGACTGGAACTCCACAAAGACAAAACTCAACTCCAAGTATCGCTTTTCGTCGCTGGATTCGGTGAAGTACGAGTTTGACGCTGACCCTTACGATGCCGTTCGAAGCGTCGACCTCGAGATGATGGTAGGCGCGTGGAAAGTGGGCACTGTTACGGATTCCAAGGCTGCCAAGTATGCTCCCTACCAAGGAGGACCTTCTTCTACCGGATTCAGCCTCACTCTCAACGTCGGTATCTGCTGGGTGCCCGCTTACGGTGTTCCTGGTGGCAGCAGTGCGAGCGTAAACTACAAGGGAGAGGTCACAGCGTATGAGGAAGGAGGAGAAGATCGGCAAATGCAGGAAAACGCAAGGCGCTTGAGGCGGGATGTATTCAGGGGGTCCGTGCCTTCGGCAGACTTGGAGGTGGCATCCGCGATGCTTGCTGCTGACGAAGCAAATGCAGCAAACCCGCCGCTTTCGGTTGTGTTTGGATCGTTGTTTGGCAAGAATGTCGGCGAAGATGGTACAACAATGGAAGGCAAGGTCCGTGCTCTCTGGAAGCCGCTTCAGACTCTCGTTGAGGAGTTTCGAACTGTGGTACTGAAAGCCGAGGCTGCTGTAAGCTCGGTGTCCTCTGATGCAGAAGTAGATGCTACTTTGAAAAAACTGGATGACGAACGCAAGCGTCTTAAAGACGAAGTCGATGAGAAGGCTGAAGATGTTAAAGATGCTTTTGATGGTGCGCCTATGGAGTACAAGGAAAGTCTGGATAAGATCGTGAAAGAATGGCTGGATTCGTTTCAATTGATCGGTGTCCGAGCGAACGAGGCGCAGAAAAAGCTCGAAGAAAGACGCCCTCAATTGGCTGCCCTCCGCGCGTGGGCTGAGAAAGGGAAAAAAGAAGTACTGGACGAGTACAAGAATCTCATCAAACAGGCCAGTGAAGTATACCTTCTATTTTCCGAAGCAAAAGAAGAGGCTGCCAAGAACCTTGCGTTGAAGATCGTAGGTTCGTACAAAGAGCTGGTCCTGGAATTCTACAAGCTGTTTGACGGCTCCATCCCGACGGCGAGCGATTACGAGGCTCTTGCTGATTTTGAAATTGTAGCACGGTCAGCGTACGCGATCCACGAAGACGTGCGTAGAGAATCGCAGATGCCGATTCGTATGCCAGCCGCAACTACCGAGGAGGCGAGGAAAAATCGAACGTTCCAGATTGCGTGGAGAATGCTCGTCAGACTCTATCGCGGCGACGGTGTTCTAACTGCGATGAATCCCGAAGATATCGAAGCGGGTACCGACGTCATGAAGATATTCTCTGACAGTGCACGCGCCTCCGACAAGGTCGAGGTGCCAATCGAGTACTTGAAAAAAGGTGTTCTTCAAGCCAAAACCGACGCTCCGGAGTCTTCTAAATTGTCTTCTTTAGTTACTGAGGTCGGTGATTACTACTTTGCTCGCAACTACCCCGAACGGATTCGATACTTTATGAACGAAGATATGTACAACGCGTTCTTAGACCTAAAGAACGATCCCACCTCCGACAATAAAAAGGCCGCGTTTGAAGCCCTGGTGAACTCTGTTGCGTCGTCTTTCGTAGTCGATAAAATCAAGATCGTTAACTTCCAGGCGTTCTTCGGTGCTGGTGGCAAGGCGACGAAAAAAGTCAGAGACATTGCTTCTTCTGTTCCCTCCCAGTCTCTCATGGACGCTCCAATTCCTTCTTCTGGAGAGAGGGAGGGAGCTCCTGCCCTGCAGCCGGAGACGAGCTCTCCGATCTCCACTCCTTCTCTGGGTCCGCTTGCGACCTCCGGATCCACCGCCTCTGCCTCTCGACCGGCGACCCGGCGTAGGGCACGCGATCCTGCCTCGGCATCTGTCGTGTCTAGCGTCTTCGACTCTATCTTCGCAGAATCGGGCACTTCTTCTTCGGCGAGGGGAGAGACTCCGAGCCCGACCCCTTCTAGTGGAAGCGAGAGCGCGGGTGCTGCCGGTCCGAAGGCGGTTCCCCGCAGACAGCGGTGATCTCTCTGGAGCATCGGCGCCTGTCCATTCCGATGCCTTCTCGAATCACTCGGACGTCGTGTTTCCGAGCTGCCATGCTGCATCCATACACCAAACGCTCACGCCCCACTTCCCTTTGCCTTGCCGAAATGGAGCGTTGGTCTCCGAACGCTGTTCTCCCTGCGCTTCTCGCCTTCGCGCACCCAGGAGCGCGCACTTTCTTGTCATTCCAGACACTCGTGCCGCTAGTCTGTCGGCTTCTCTCATGGTCTCATGCTTCATGTAGATCTCACTCCTCTCATTTCCGTGCCATACCGATGCAAGAGGAGTGGGAGAGTCTCAAGAAATGCCTTCCCCTCGGAAGAGACTTTGAGCAGATTGCGATCGGTAAATTAAAAAGCGCTTCTTCAAAAAGGACGCTTCAACTCGGTATTGAGTCGATAGTAGGCGAGTGTCGCGCGTCCAGAAAACTGCACAAATGCGGCCAAGCGGAGGATGACCTCTCGGACCACGAGCTGAGTCGCCTATCTAGGTTCACCGACTCCCTTCCGCTGTGTCCATACGAAAAGATTCTTCATTTGACTCCGCGTTTGGTAAATATCGTAAGTGCTCGCATCGTCTGCTTCTTCATGCCACGTGCCTTGAAATACTGGCGCCTCATCTCTTCCTTTCAGGTTACGCTGGCCGAGGCTATTCCTGCAAAGGGAACCAACTTCACCCTTCCTCTGGATCTGCATTACATTGCCTCTCGCTGCCGGAACTCCTACTACGCGCCTCGACGATTTGCTGCTGTGCGCTCTTCCCGTGGTGCACACTCTCCTTCTTCTTGATTCCTCGTTCCCTTTTTCAGGTTCAGCTCGCCTTTTCGGACCCTCGTTGCCGAGTGCTCATCTTCCACACCGGTCGCGTTGTCGGTGCGTATTCCTTGTGCGATGCCGGTAGTTCTGCGCGTCGCAAGCAGAAGGGCGTCGTGGTTGTTTGGCAGGTACTGGTTGCTCCGGCCCTAATTCGGCGCGTCTTGCAATCATGAGAGCCCAGCGTCAGCTTGCGGAGGACGCCAACGTCCACGTGCACATTCGAAACTTCTCAATTATAAATGAGGTGCGCGCGTTGTGTATTGTGCATATCGGCGGTTTCCTTACCTCCGAGCTTGTCGCATTCAGGTCGGTGCTGTTTCGATCAACGCCAAGCTCGACTGCGACTCCTTCGCAAACACGCATTCTTCTACGAGTCACTTTGATCGAGATAGCTTTGTCGGTGCGGCGTCTTCCGTCGCGTACCGCGTCCGCCGTGTTCTCACCTCCTTTCTCGGTGCGGTCAGGACTGGCATGGCGCCCTCCCGGCGAAGATATATGCTGCGAGATATACAGCACGGGCAGGGCAAAGTGAGCACGGGTCCTCGAACGCACGCCTGTGTTCGAATGGCTAATGGCGTAATGCGCGCTTTCTTTTTGCAGCCTCCCGGGATCTAGGCGCGAACGTCAGCTTCTTTCATCGTTCTCTCGAATGCTTCCCGAACTTCTACGCCACAGCGACCGCTCCGATGTTCTGAGTAAGATCCCCGAGAGTCTGTGTCGGGCCCACCGCCCGAAGAATAAATCAATTACTCATCCTCAGCACTCGGCGGCTGAAGAAGCATCCTCCTCGTCTAGAAACCTATGGACGACGGGGTTTGGGTCTGGTATCTGGAACGGATGCGATTCTCTGGAAAGCAAAAAAATGGACGAGATTTGCGACGGTATCGACGCCGCCGCGCTTTTGCAGAATGCTGGTTGGTGATTGCTCTAGGCTCTGGCGACGGAAATACGGTCTAAAGAAAGCCGGTTTATTGGAATTGAGCCTTTGAAGGCATGATATTCACCTTCCCATGAGGGTTTTTCCAATTTGCCTTAGGGGAGTCGTAGAAAGAGAGAGCATCTTGTTGAGACCCTGTGCCTTGAATGCGTCGGCCAGCAACTGTTTCGACGCCTCTTCAATCTTCAGCTCCTTCTGGTCGACTTCGATCGTTCGCTGCATGCTTCTAGCAAAGATCACGACGCTCTCCTTTGAAAACGTGTGCGGAGAGTACGAGTCTGTGTCTCTCCTTTCCTTCTCGGTCGTCCTTGACAGCTCGCGCAGCAGCACGCGCAGGGCGTCGTTGTGTATCAGCCTCCAGGTGTTGTAAGGGTCGGTTCCTACGAATTTGCTGACGCACTCTTCGCAAATCCAAACGAGCAGGAGAGCCGGCTCGATCCCCACGTCTTTGACTGGCGGAGATCTGCAGAAGGCGTCGGAGTGGTTGACAACTAGAACAAACGAAGAAAGCGCCACCTGTGCTACGATGCGGACCCAAGATGGATCCACGCGTCTGTTGAATAGCAACCGGATTGCGCACTCGACGGGAGCCTCCATTATCCCTACGCAGCACGGCGCAATTCTCAAAGCGTCGTAAGCGAGATCCTTTGCCTCGGTGGCTTCGGGAAAGTCCAAGAACTCAATGGAAGGGTCGGTTCCCGAGTCGAGAATGGACTCCAACGAGTGATCGTGTTCGTCGTCTTCCTCCTCGCGGCTGTCGACCCTCTCGTGTTTGTGGAAATGAACATCTTCTGCGTCCTTGGTTGCTGGCTCTCGTTCTTTGCGCTTCATGTTGCGCAGAACGAACGCCTCCTGGCGAAGAAGCTTGTCGGTGTACATTTTCTCGCGTGCAAAAATTAAAAGTGTGTCCATGTCCTCCATGTGAGCGCGTGTCGAGGTGGGTTGCGCGTCCGTCTTCCGGTGGAGAGCAGCTCGGATAGCAATGTCCTTCTGCTTTTCGGGTCTCTTTGTAGTCGTGGCCCGCCCATGCATCGTAGTTATTTATAAAACAAGTTCCCCTCTACACAAAACAGGCATGCATGTCGGTCTAGATTTGATTGTGTTTTTGTGGAGAGCGTCCTCTACTTTGAAGCAGTATGATTGCACGGGCTGAGCGTCGGGTGGACCAGCACGTCGCAGGTTTTGCATAAAGTCCACGTTCCCGAATCGGGACACCCACATTCTTTGAACTGGTCGATTGTGGTGCTCTTGCACCGCTTGCAAACTGGATATTTTCTCGCCTTGTAAACGCGCTTTTGCTGGCTCTTTGCCGGCTCCGGCCTCCCTCCTGTATCGACTGGCGTTTGGTGCACGGCATCGTTTCCTGGAGATTGCGTTTGGTGACGGGACAGGGCTTTGGACGTGTCTCCTTTCGCGGCCTTCGGCTTCCCGCCTGAATTCTTGAGCTCTTTTTTAGGGTGGTCGTTGTTCGTGCGTTGCAGTCTTTCGTCGTTGAATCTTTGGACGATATCCGCCAACTTTCTCTTCTTTACGCTTTCGGCCACGCGGTCTAGTTCTTCGCCGTGGTGCATTCCCATCCGCAGCGATACGGTTGCAATTTTGACGACTCTCAGTATTCTTTCCGCGTTTGATATTCCGCTCCTTGGCCCTAGCTCTGCCCATTCCGCGGAGGCGCCGACGATCTCGCTCGTAACTCCGTAGACTGCAAGATCCTCGAGCAGAAAATCGTCGTCTTTCTTTGCATCCAGCATTCTCTTTTTCTGGTCCTCGCGCTTCTCCCTGGCTGCGTCGATCGCCTTCTGCCTCTCTCTTTCGTGCTCGTCCTGAATCTTTTGCGCCGCCGCGACGGATGGGCTTGCTTTGATTGCCCTGTCAACCTTGGCCTCTAAAACGTGCTTCCATTCGCTGGACATGCCTTCGGGCCACCAGATTCCAGACTGTATGAATGCGCCTAGCACGTGCACGTTGCTTGCACACCAGCACTTTTCTTCCTTGTCCCACACAGCAGAACCGTTGTTGCGCCTTGCAATCTCCTTGAGCGTGTCCTTGTTTTCGAACGAGGACCTGCCTGGGTACCTTTTGCCACCTATGTAATCATCGATCGCTTTTTCAACCGCTTCTTGAACTTGAGTGGCCTTGGATTGTTTGCGGACAAACTCGTTCATGGTCTACTTCCTCTAAACGCCGAGACTTTTTGATAACAAATTCCGGGCGTCTGTGCATCTCGAATTTCCATACGTATAAAGCTGTGTCCGGCGAGTAATACTTTGATACTATCACGCTGAATTTACGACCGCGTGGTCTGCAGTTCCGTTTTACTTCTATCCGTTCAGATGATCTAGTGCGATTCGCCGTGTGGTGGTTCGTCGTGTGTGTTTCGTCGTGAGGCGTGTCGTGCTACGTATCGAACGCGAAGAGCGAGGTCTTGCAAGGAAGTTGATTGCGATGCGGCGTGGTCGCTGCTCCGTATCCCTTCAGTAAAGCATCCTTCATTTGCTATTCTCGATTCTCGCGTACTTGCCGGAGCTCCTCAGCAATTCCAGTGCCACGTTTATGGTTCTAAGCTCGTGCAACCCCTGCATCGTAATGATGTTCGTTTCTCGTCGCAGCGCGTTATCGTATATGAAGATCTCGAGCTCCCTTCGCCGCAGTTCGATCTCAAGGAGCGCCGTAAAATCTTCGTGACCGAAGATGTCTGCACTGCACTGTTTTTCGCTCAGCTGCCTCTTGAGCTTCGCGCAGTCTTGGCCGATGAAATCTACAGACATTCTCGCCAGGTGCTTTTATTGAGATTTGGGTATCACAAAGCAGTGTCCTGTTTGACCGTTCCGTGCGGACCTGGATGTTATACTTTGAATTTTTGGAGCTTGCGAATTCGGAAAGGCGCTTTGAAACGAAGTTACAAATAACGCGCCTTTTGCGGATGTCGCCGAATATGCGCGCGTGCGGGTATCACAATTCCTGGGGCTGCTGTGTGCCGGCTGTATTTTGTCTGTGCTTGTGTTTTAACCTCTGTCCGTAAAAGGAAACCCGCGAGCAAATAGACGAATCGGATGAGGAAGAGGATGCGGTGTGCGTGCTGGAGTGCCTGGAGGATTCGGAAGCCGTCGACTGTGTGGTGCTGGTGTGGCTGCGCTTCTTAACTCCTCCCGAGACGGAAACGCTCAATCCCGATCGCGAGGATAAGAGGGACGCGCTCGAGGCTGTGCGTCCGAGCGGCGACGGCGATGCTTCGTCGTCGAGCGCATGCTTGTTGGATGCAGCGCCCGCGGGTTTCGACTTGCAGCTTGCATTGCTGCTGCTGCGCACGGCAAAGTTTTTGGGCATCATTGTCACCCTCCCCATATTGAAACGCGTTTGAGTTGTCTCGTGGCACACGACAAATAGGCGGTCGCCTGAATAAATGCGCTTCGCGTGCAGAGTGGTGCGAATACTTGCGCGTCGCGTGTGTAAGAGATCCAAAACTAATACGCAGATAGCGAAGTCCTAGCCACAAACGGATTTCATATCGCTTATTGAACATGCGATCTCGATTCCCTGTACGCGCACGCGAGTTGTTTGCAGCTTTGTATAAGCGCACCACAGGGAAGCGCGCTATCGAGTTGAAATGGGCGCGTCCGATCTGTTTTAAAGCACATGCCAACGCGCGGTCTGAAAACGTTTTTGAAAAACACGTCCCCCGGAAAGTTTGTTGCCGGTACGAATACGGGATACGCAGGATACAAGAGAATCGATAAGAGCACGAAGCGTGCCACCGGTGGCACCTTGCGCGGCGTAGCGCGGCTTCTCTCACAGAAACTGTGGTCAAAGGGTGCTTTTCCAGAGGCGGCGTTGGGAAGCGATGCGAGGCCGGGCAGAGCGTGGAGGGGCCAGGGAGGCGGGCAGAACAGGGGAAAAGCCGTGGACGCGCAGGTCAGCAGGCTGGTGAATCTTGGTGGACTTGCGACCAAGTCGCCGAGTATGCGTCTCTCGAGAATGGTATTCAGCGCTCTCGACTACTACAATTTAGAACCCATTATCGCGCAGAGGGTCGTGATTGACTCCGCAAAGGGAATCGCAACCGCTGCTGACATAGTCTGTCAGCGCGAGGACCAGCTCGTGCTGGTCGAGCTCAAATGCGGATATGCGGGAGACCGCACCGCGCCGGCGATGTGTAGAGGCTGCGCGTGCAGACTGAACTCTCCTTGCTCTACCGCTTCCGACACGACGACCAACCGCCACATGGCGCAGCTTGCTGCAACGCTTTTTATGTTTCGCTGCGAATCTGAAACTATACATGGCCTGAAACGCATGGGGATAAATCGCGTGTGCGGCGCTCTCTTGTACGTCGGAGAGGACGAAGGGAGCGTGCTCTACGAGCTGCCTTTGTGGTGGGAAAAGCGAGCAAAGCGACTGATTGAGATGATTGCATAGGTGTGCGCGCTGAGTTTGGGAGTGTCTCTGTATTTACGATCGTCCGTCCGCGTCCTCGTGCAGACCGCTCCCACTTTGGGGAGCATGAAAATTAATTGGAAAGAGCGGCTATTCTAGTGTGAGCAGCGGCCCCGTGCTTTCGGTTGGGATCCTAACCTTTTTCGGCTTTTTCGGACTTTGTCTTCGACATGGAGACGATCAAGAGCGGCACCCTGGACGGTTGATCCGAAGCATCCGGCGAGTAAGGGCTGATCTTGTTGGGCGGCGTCCAATTCTGGCCGACGACCACCATTTCGTACGATAAGAAGAGCAGTATTTGGGCTATGCTGAAGAGGCACCATATGGCGGGTTGCTCGTGCAGGTTTCCGGTGATTATGACGCTTAGAGCTGGCCCTGTAAGTACTACGAGGAGCACGGCTGGTAGGGTCCAGAAGTCGAGCGCGATGACCGGAAAAAAGCAGAGAAAGAAATGCACGAAGGAGTTGGGAAGAAAATAAGAAGGCGTGTGGAGCTTGACAGACCACGAGATGTGTTTGGACCAATTGTCCGGGATGTACGAGCACGTCTTGCTTCCCTGCAACCAATCCGTCGAGTTCTCCATCAAGAAACGTTGATTTGGCGTCATTTCCTCAGGAGCTAGAATTCCACGCGCGAGCCAGAATGCGGCGCTGAAAAGTGAGATTCGCTGAATGACTTTCCAAGCGCAAGCTTCTGATGGATATTCCGGGCGGATGACTTTGAAGAATAGAGTTATAAAGAACGGCTGAAAGGCAATGTGCGTCACTCCCAGCCAGGTGAAAAATACGTTTCCTGGATCTGAGCACTGCGGATCGTCCAGAGACGGAGATACGAGCGCGTACTGAACGCATTGCAGGATTTCCATGAGCGTAAAGTAAGCGACACACACGGCAAGCAGAGGATTCTTATGGAACGCCAGTGCCGCTGCCGCGAGGACGCTTCCTAAAATCGAAAATCCGAGGCTCCATCCCCACGAGAAGCACATGGTGCTGCACTCCTCTCAATTGAATAGAGCTGGTTCCTACTTATGTGCGTGCGTTCTCCCAACCCCGCCCCCCTGCGGAGTAGCTTCTGCGGAAGACGCGTAAGGTTTACCGTGCTGCGATGCTCAGCAGCTCGCCGTAAGCGTCGTCGTGAGCGTAGGTGACGCGGAGCTCGTTCACTTGCACATCTAGTCGTTCGATCGCAGCGTTGACTTGGTCTTGCCCCAGGACATATGGCATCCATGCTTGCATGTTCCCTCTCATAGACATCGTGTTTCCAAAGCTCATAGCACCATACTTCCAATCCCAAGCGTTGTACCCTGCGCCATTTGAAATAGCGACTTTGGACGCTGGTCGCTGCTTCGTATACGCCGGTGGAATTGCGAGTTTCCAGTCAATCATTTTGACGTCAACGTAGGTGCTGACATACTCGTCGTCGGTCCCATTGTACTCGTCACGGGGTGCTCGAGGTGTACCAGTACCGTCGCTAGATTTCAAGTAGAATACTATGTTTCCAAGGTTCATATCGCGTAGAGACCACCCTTCGTTTAGTATGTATGAGATGCTATTTTCTAGCTTGTACAGCAAGTCGTCTGCCTTTGGCAAGAGTGGGGAGGTGCCAACCACAAAGTTTCTGACGCGTTCCAAGACATTTGTGTTGGTCGTGGGAGTATCCCATGCTCCGTCGAATGTTGAAAGCAGGTCCCCTTTGGACGCGTTCTCAAACACGACGCTTTTCATCTTCCCCCACATGTACTTGACGAGATAAGAGGCAGGCTTAGCGTCGTTTAGCACGCCAGGTAGTTTAGAATCACCTTTCTCTCTTTTGTTTAATCTGCTAAGAAAGTTGGCGTCGTTGAGTTCGTTTCGTGACACCACGTTTGGGTCATTCCTCATGTCATCCATGATCTCATCAACATATGTAACAAACATCCTCATCGGTAGACGAGTGCGAACATCTAGGTCGTTGAACGACATGGCCTCGTCGAGCCGTTCAGACACGACCAGTCTTTCGCCCTTC